>SXGU01055268.1_pt1 | contig 22280 bp, 15 predicted proteins | sample 3174531 | NCBI WGS metagenome assembly SXGU01 (sample SAMN11356863, study PRJNA531348) | freshwater metagenome | isolation source: freshwater sample F1-140 | place: China: Fuxian Lake, Yuxi | collected 2017-12-25
GCTGGCCGCGACGGCGGGAGGGGCCTCCGCATTACCGGCCACCAGCGGCTCACCGGGCATCGTCGACAGCAACGTAAACCTCTTCGACTGGCCTTTTCGCAAACTTAAATACCGCGACACCACCGCGCTCGTGGCGAAGCTGCGGAAACATCGCGTGGTCGAGGCCTGGGCGGGCAGTTTCGAGGCGCTGCTGCACAAGGAGATCAACGGCGTGAACGAGCGCCTGGCCGACGAATGCCGCACGAAAGGGCAGGGGGTCCTCCGCCCGTTTGGCACCGTGAATCTCGCGTGGCCCGATTGGGAAGACGATGTCCGCCGTTGCCACGAGGTGTTCAAGATGCCGGGCGTGCGGATCTATCCCGGCTACCAGCCGTTCGACCTCGCGCATCCGGAACTCAAGCGCCTGATCCAGGTGACTCACGAGCGCGGCCTGTTGTTACAGGTTGTCTTCGGTCTGGAGGATGCGCGCGTGCATCACCCGGTCCTCAACCTGCTCCCGGTGCTGGCGGGGCCACTCGTGGCGGCGCTCAAGGAAACTCCCGGCGCGCGGGTGCAATTGCTCCATTTCTCCGGCAACGTGCAGGGCACCGATCTGCGCCAGCTCATGACCGAGACCAGCGCGTGCATCGACATTTCGCGGTGGGAAAGCAACGGCATGGTGGGAAAAATGATTGGCGCCGCGCCGGACAGCACGGCGGTGCGCGTGCCGCTCGAGCGGGTGATATTCGGATCGCACGCGCCCTATTTCCCGCTCGAGACCGCGATCTTGAAACTGATCGAATCGCCACTGACCGCGGTGCAACTGCACGCCATCATGCAGGGCAACGCGCGGCGGTGGCTGCCGGTGGCGATCGGTAATCAGTGAGCAGTTTGGAGAATCAATCGCGGGCCGATCCCTTTTCAGCGATGACCGATGCCTGATTACTTCGACGCTCCCGTCGGCTCCGGCCAGTCGAGGTGGCGATGGAGAAAGGCGAACGCGCCCACCCCATGAATCGTGTGCGGGCCGTCGAAGTATTCGATCGCGGTGCGCTCCGGGATCTTCAGCCGCGCGTAGAGCCGGTTCACCTTGGCGTATTCAAAGGCCACCCACTCATCGAGGCCGACCCCGTCGGCGTGGCCGCGCTCGACCATGAACGGCCGCGGCGCGATCAATGCCGCCATCTCCGCGTGGCCAAACGTGGAGCCAAGATCGAACTCCGGCATCTCATATTCCTTCGTGAACACGTAGCTCCCGGTCCAGTCGGTCGTGACGAGCTTCCACACCCATTCGTTGAAGTTTCCCGAGCACACCGTGACCGCATAGCGCTCAAGGAGGGCGGGTACGCGCATCGCCGTGGAGCCGCCGTACGACAACCCGTAGAATCCGATGCGCGCCGGGTCGACCTGCGGTTGCGTGCCGAGCCAGTCGAGAATGCGTTCGTGCTGGGCGACGATGAAGGAGAAGATTGAGAGCCCGAGGGGATGGGCCTTGCGCTGCAGCTGGCGAAACGCGTCGCCCCGATAGGGATTGTGCGGCGCAAACACGATGAAGCCACGCTCGACGAGCCTCACCGCGAACGCCTTGTAGGTGCCATAGGCACGACTTGCGCGGTCCTCCTCGAGGAGCTCGGCGGGAGTGCCCTCCAGACCGTGCTGCGCGACCACCACGGGTCGTTTTTCACCCGGCTTCATTCCCTTCGGCAGCAGCAAATAGCCCCAGGCGAAGACGTCGGGCAGCACGTCGAGCACGACTTCATGGCCCGTCCACGTCGGACGGTCGAGAATCCGGCGCGTGCGGGGCTCGAGGGAAATCGAACCAGCCGGCACGCGGCCGATGGTCTCGTCGCCGAATTTTTCCCGATAAGGCCGCATCGCCTCACGCCATGCCCCGGGCGTCGTGACCGGGATCTTTTTCCACAAAAACTCCTCGCGCCGTCCAGTTGAGCCGGGAACCAGGCGTTGGGTGAAGCTCTGCAACTCGCCGACGAGCCGGTGCTGGCGGAGAACCGGGTTGAAGTCGGGGCGCGCATCCTGCGGCGCGGCACCGGGTGGCTGCAGGTCGGCCGGGCTGCGGCCAAGGGCGAGCATGAGGCCTCGCAGCGTGGCCTCGGAAAAAAAGTTCGTCGGGCTTTCGTTCTCGCCCGTCGTCAGGCGAATGGTGTCCGCCCACGGCCCGGCGAGGCGTCGCGCGCGCGTGACTTCGCGCTGTACGTCGGTCTCGCGCAGGGTGGCGATGCGGCCGGGGGCGGCGCCGGTGTAACCGGTGCGTGGCGCCGGCGGGCCGGAAATCTCCGGGGCGGCCGCGTGCTCGACGATGAGGACGCGAGGCACGATCAGGCGCGTCAGCTCCGCGTCGCCAAATTCCTTCAGCAAACCGAACACGCTTCGGTAAATGGGCTCCTGCGCGATCTGTTCCCGCGGACCAAAGGTGCCGCTGACAACGGCGACTTCGATCCGGGGATCGAGGGCGGCGCTGTAGAACGCGAGCAGCGCGCCTTCGCCCCAGCCCGCGACCGCCAGCGGCGTCTTCGTTTCGCCGGACCGGGCGGAAAACCAGTCGACCGCCGCGAGCACTTTCTGCACCTCGAAGCCCAGCGGGTGCCGCCCCATGGCGAAGGCCTGCCGGTAAATCCACTCGCGATGCGGTTGGTTCGTGCGGCGGTTGAGCGCCGGATTGCCCGACAGCGTGTCGGCGCGATCGATCAGCGTCGGCACGATCACGACGCAGCCGTTTTCCGCGAGCCGCCGCGCGTATTGACGTGGCGCGGGAATTCCGGGAGCGAGGCCGGTGATCATCTCAGGCGTGTGGTCGGCGTCGGGCAGGACCACCACGCGCGCGACGACGCGACCCTTGGGCTGCAAGAGCAGACCCTCGCCAAACACCCCGGTGAGCACGGGCCAGCGCACGGCGAAGCCGCTGAAGTGCTCCGTTTCCGCGACCTTGGCGGAGTTGGTCGTCGTCGCGACGAGCTCCATTTCGGGGGAGGGCACGCGGGCGTCGACGACGCCGAGCATGTGGGCGAGGCGGGCGCGCTTCGGCGCGACGGAGGTTTCGTAGGCGGCGCGATCGGAGAAATTCACGTGCCAGGCTGGTTCGCGCCGGCCGGCCGAGGTGGCGAGCTCCGCGTCGAGGAAGCGGTGGATGCCCGCGACCATTTGCGCGGAGAGATCGCCGTCGAGCGTCAGAGGGCGCGCTCCCGGCAGCGGGCCCTGCGCATGCAGGATCGGCAGGAGAGCCAACGCGCAGCCAATCAGCGGGAGGCACGAGCGTCCAAACGTTCGTGCTTCGGTAGCTGCGCGTTTCAAAAGCGAAACCATTGCCCGGTGGGGCCCGATGTCCCCATCGGGCCTTGTATGACTCGGTCGAGTTCTCCGTCGCTCTGAATCGCAGGACAACCAACTTGGAGGCGGGGTGCCCCCACCCCGCGAGGCGTGCGCTGCGAAACCGAAATCAGCGGGGTGGGGGCACCCCGCCTCCAGCCGATCCATCAGAGTCGTACTTGGTCGATCGGTTTCCGGAACAGCCCGATGGGGACGTCGGGCTCCACCGCCAGTCAGTTGGACGCGGTTGAGCCAGACGCCGGTGGGTTGGAAAGCAACGGAAGCATCCTTGGCCATGGCGCGAGCAAGTCCGGCGCTGCGTGGCGCGTCGATCTTATCCGGAGGAGCGAGCAGACTTACTTACCGCGGGGTACCGGTGATTTCCGGCGCCTTCGACCGGAAGTATTCCAGCCACGCGCGGGTGAGGGCGGCGGCGATGCCCGGCTCGCCCTGCGCGTATTCTGCAATCGTCCGGCCCCAGTAGAATCCAACCCAGCCATCGGCAATTCGGCGCGAGCTTTCGATGAATCTTCCCAACTGCAGATGAACCCGCACGAGGTTCGCGCCGAGGGCGAGGAGCGCGGCCAGGGCGACGCCGGGGTGAGGCGCGTATCGGAAACCAGGTGACAACGGAATCGGGTGCAGTTGGTGTCTGCTTTTCATCGTGCTCGTCAGATTGGGAAATCGAAAAAGAGGACGACTGGTAAACTTCCGGAAATCGTCGCAAACCTTCGCGATGCAGATCGCGGGCGGCACCCGGCGCGTCAGATGCCGTCGCCGGCGGTCAGGGCGAGCTCGAGATCGAGCGGGCGCCGGGTGTTTTCCTCGGCAAAGGTTTCCATGTCGGTGTGCCAGGTACCGTCGTCGGCGAAATTCGCGTCTTTCGCCGGGCGGGCGGCCACCCACACCGTGCGGGGCACGACGAAGTTGATGATGTAGCTGAGATTGTCGGCGTCGTAACCCGCGGGTTGCACCTGGCCGCCGGCGGTGCGGGCGCGGGCCATGATCGTGTAGTCACCCGGCGTGCTGACGGTCCAGAGGCATTCCCACTGACACCAGCTGTACGGTTGTTGCACACCCTTCAGATGGGCGGCCTGCCACGTGCGGCCTCCGTCGGTACTGACGTCGACGCGGGTCACGGTGTCTTCGCCGGCCCATGCGACCCCGGCGATGCGGGTGGTGCCGAGGCCGAGCGTTTCGCTGGCGCGGGGAAAGAGGATTTCGCTCTTCACCGCCCCGGGTCCGAGCGGCACGCGCTGGCGCCCGCTGGCGGTCGGCCGGTTGATCGAGTATTTCACCGTCTGGAAAAATCCCTGGTAGGCGTGATCGATCACGGTCAGGCGGCGCAGCCACTTCACGGAGGCGACGCCATACCAACCCGGGACGAAGAGGCGGAGCGGCGCGCCGTGGTTCGGCTCGAGCCATTCGCCGTTCATGTGGAGGGCGATCAGCGTGTCGGGGTGAAGCGCCTTTTCGAGGGGCAGGCTGCGGGAGAAGTTCATCGTCTCGCCGTGTTCGATGCCGCGGTCGGCGCCCTCGAAGACGATTTCGAGCGCGCCGGGCGCAAGGCCGGCGGACCGGAGCAGATCGGCGACTCTCACGCCGGACCATTCCGCGTGGCCAATGGCCCCGGCGCCCCACTGCACGCCCTCGGCCTTTTCCGTGAGAAACGAGCGGCCGTTGCCGGCGCATTCGACGGTGGCAAACACCGTGTGCTGCGGCAGCGCGGCGAGTTGGGCGAAGGTCCACTGCAACGGACGCGCGACGAGGCCGTCGAGGCTTACCTCCCAGGTGGCGCGGTCGGCCGCCGCCGGGGGATCGAAGTGGTTGCGGACAAAAAACAGGCGGTTGGGCGTCACCCAGCTGGCGACGCTGTCGAGTGGGGTTTCGCTGTTTTCGGGCGAGGACGTGACGATCTTTCGGGTGGATTCCATGGGATTGAGTTCCGGCATCCGTGCAGGAGGGACGACGATGAGCTGGAGAGGCGAGGGTGGAGCGGCGGCGCTGCGGACCAAAGCAAACTGGCGGGCCCCACGCAAAACCAATCTCCGGTGTCCGCGCTACGGCAGGAAATTCCCCGTCAACGCACCGAGGGCCGCGCGATCCGAGCTCACCCGGATCTCCGACCATTCCGAGAGATTCCAAATCTTGCCCTCGTGCAGCGTCGTGAGCGCTTCGTCGTAGATGAAGTTCACGTTGTCGTTGGCCTGAATCTTCCTGGCGACGAACGAACCGATAATCGTCGTCGGCAAATCCCGATCGCCCGTAAACGTGAGGTCGGCGTTGGGCGCGTAGATGCAGGCGCAAAGGAGAGTGTCCGTGTCGACCTTGCAACCGCGGGTGGTGGTGGTGAAAATCTGCGTCGCGCCGGCCCAGTCGCCGGACTCGTTCTTGTCTTTGCCGGTGAGATCGATCGGACCGTCAATATAGATGAGACAGGAGGCATTGGGCTTCACCACCAAACCGGAGACCATGTCGGTCTTGGTCCCGACGATCGTGACCGCGGCTCCGGCACTGATGGTGAGTTTACCGATCGTGGTGTTGTCGCAGAAATAGTAATAGCGCCCGTCGGCCGCCGGGGAGTCGCCGCTTTTCGGCAGGACCGATCCGAGGGGCGCGGTCTTGGCGCTACTCGATTTGGATTTGCCCCGACGGCCGCTGGAGGGAGATGCCCCGGAATTGCTCGGGTAGACGGGCAGCGGGAAGACGCCCGTGAAGTTGGGATAGACCGTGCCGGTGACGCTGATGCCCGTGGCCGAGATTCCGGGGCCGGTGTAAAGATCTCCCTTGATGCTGGCGGTCTTGCTCACGCTCAAGGTGCCGGATGAGATCGCGACCGACGTCGTGCCGAGGGCGTCCTTGCTGGCGTATTTCGCCCAGGGTCCGGCGGGGCGGCTGGTCGGGTTTGAGTTATAGTTGTTGGCAACACCGTCGCCCGCCATCGTCAGGCCGTTGATCCCGACGAGGCCGTTGGCGAAATAGGCGTTCTTCCCGACATTCAATCGCATGATCCTGACGATCGGCGGCGTGCGGTCGAATGGCGCGATGGTCGCCTGCGAAATCACGTAGGGATCGGCGTCGCTGCCGTCGCAGCCCTTGACGTAAACCTTGACGGTGCCGATGGCGTTTTGATCGCGATTGAATGGCGTCAGGGTGCGCATGGCATTCGCGCCGGAGAGGGTCCAACCGGCCCACGACTTCGCCACGGAATTGCCGGAATTCATCTGGTTGAAGCAGTAGATTGCCTCTTCCAGCCCGGCCTCGGCCAGGTTGTTCGCGTCGCTGGCAAAGAGCGTCCGATGGGCCAGCCGCAGCGCATTCTGGCTGAGCGCGAGATAGCCGGCCAGGCCGAGCCCGACGACCGCGGCGAGCAGCAGGGCGGTGATGATCAGGCTGCCGCGTTGCCGGCGGACACGGCGGGCGGCGGGCGACGGAGAAGGCGGCAACGGCATCACGTGCTGGGTTTGTTGCGCATGGTGAAGGTGGCGGAGATCTGGCGCTGACTGCTGGCCGCGGTTTTTGCGCTGCGGGCCACCGTCATGGTTACGAGGATACTCTTGGTCGTGGCATTCGTGGTGGCGGTCGCGCCGTCGCGATCGAAGCGGGCGAACGTGAGCCCGGCGGCACCGCCCGGCAGCGCGGGAATGCCCCGCACGAGCTCAAAGCGTCCGTTGACCGCCGAGCTGCTGGCACCGGCCACGCGGTAAAAGGTCTGGCTCGCGGACGTCCAGGCGTAAGTCACCTGGGCGGTGGTTGTGGCGCTGGTCGGAATGGTCAGGGTGAGGTCGCTCTCGCCGTTCCAGGTGAGGTCCAGCGCCTCCCGCAAATCGCGGCCCAGGTAGTCGATCCCCCGTCGAACCTGGGATTCCATTTCGGCGTATTGGGTGATGCGAACCCCGCCCCGGATGATCTGCAGGTTGGCGGTCAGGATGCCGGCCAGGACAAAGCCACCGAGGGACGCCGCCACCATCATTTCGACCAAAGTGAATGCCCGGGCGCGGTGGGTGCGCGGGCGGCGGATCGAGTCCCCGGTCGGCGAAATTCGTGCTGCGGAGGGCAAATTTTCGAAAGGCGGGGTGGTCGGTGGCGCAGTCGCGCTAGTTGTACAGAAAATCATTCAGTCCCCCTTGGGTAAAATAGCTGGTGAAACTCCGTGAAAGCTGGCGGCCGTCGTAGCTGCGCCAGCGGGCCGTAAGTGTGACCTGCACGACCTTGCCGGAACGGCCGGCGAGCGCCGTCACGGTCCGGGTGAGTGAAAAGCGGCCGGCTACGTCGGGATTGCGCAGGTAGCTTGCGTCCAAGGTGGGCCGATACGTGGCGTCGCTGACCTTGGTCCAGGTGAACAGCCGTTCCTTTTCCATCTCGGTCTGCAGGATGACGCTGGCGGTCGAGAGATTGCGGGCGGTGTCGAGATTGAGGAAGGCCCGCTGGAGGGTCGTGATCGAGGTCGAGATGGCCAGGGCGAGCACAAACACGGTCATCGCCACCTCGATGATGGTGAAGGCGCGCCGGCCGGAAGCGCGGCGGGGCAAGCGCGACGAGATCGCGCAGCTTGCAATCGACAACCCAGTTTCGCCGCGCCAACGGACAGTTTTGCGATGACCGAAGCCGGATTTCACGATTTCCGAGAACCTTCGGCTGCGGTTGCCGTGTTGGGAAATTTCCGGGCTAGGGAATCCGCTCATAATTTTCTCCACCGTACTCCAAGGTCTTCTGTTCAGTCACCTTGATCGGTCCACCGGGTTGATCGGTCGCCAAATGGAGGCTGGTGCCGAGGCGGCCCAACTTGTAGGTGGCGTACACGACGCTCGGCGCCGCCTCGGCATTCACCGTGAAGAGCTTCAGATTTCCATCGCCCAGCACGACGATGCCGTGCTGACCGGGTTGGCTGCCCGTCATGTAGACCCCGGTGAGGGACGAATCTTCCGTGAGGCGCTCGGCCGGAGTGAGCGCCGTCAGGTCCGGCCGGGCGGTGACGTCGGCCGCGCTGAATTCGCTGTACGTGATGTAGCCCGCCAGGAGCACGGTCAGTCCGATGAGGGCGAAGGGCCAGGTCCGCTCCGCAGAAACGGGCAGCGGCGGGAGGCTGTCGATCGCGCCCGGTTCGGTGCCGGCCGAATCACCGCTCACGAATGGCGACACCGAGTACGGCGCTGCCGTCCGCAAGGCGGCGGCGGTGCCATCGAGTTCGGCGATGATCTCGCCGGCACTGTAGACGTAGGCGGGTTCCGACAACCGGCGGGCGTCGTAGAGCAGCAGTTTCCCCTGGCCCGTGCGGATGATGAACCGATCGCGCCGCGTCTGGACCCGGATTTCCGGATCCACCTTGAGATTTTGGACGGCGTCGATCGCCGCAAAAACCTCCAGCAACGCGAGGAGTTCATTCGCCGGAATTCTCCCCAAATCCACTGGCGCGTGCCCCTCGACCGCGGTGGTCGCATCGGGGGTGAGATTGACGAGAGTGACGTTGAACATCGGGCTAGCGGGGAGCAGGTGACGAATTCGGGTCGGAAACGACGTGGTAGACCGGCCACCCGTTGAAACCGGTTCGGAAACGACCGGTCGACAGACTGCCGTCATCGATTTTTTCGTCGAGGTAGAGCAAATCGGCAAGGGAGAGTGCGAGCGGTGGGCGGGGTGAATAGGCGGTCACGGCGATCAGCGCGACCGGTGCTGGCTTCTGGCCGGCAGTCTCAGTGGTGGCTTCGGTCCGCGCCGGTGGAATCCATTCGTAGCTGCCGCCAAACGGCGGTCCGCTGAGCCAGGTGGAGTTGGCGAGAGAGGTTTCCATGCCGCGTGGGACTTTGCTTTCGCCGTTGGTGCCGACAGGCCAGACGCCCTGGGTGTTGCGGTAGGTCTCAAAGGCGGTCGCGAACTTGCGCAACTCCTCGATGAATTGCTCCCGCTGGGAGCGATGTTGAAATTTTCTGACCTCCGACAGCGCGATGTAACTGGCAAGACCCACGCACAGGACGGCGAGACCCAGCCCGAGCAGCGTGAAGCCGCGGAGGCGGTGGGGTGGGGGGGAGCAGGAGGGCGGGGACCGGCGTTGGCCGTGGTGAATCATGATGGGACGAGGATGACGGCGGCTAAGCATTGCGCACAAATTTGCGTCAAAGAGGAGAAGCTGGGAGGCACGGATGGTCTTGGATTGCTCGTGAAGTTCCAAGTTAGAGCCGCGAATCGTCGCAGGGCGAGGGTGGAAAATGGTCGCGCCATAACCCGCGGGGACCGTCGGTCAGACGTCGGGTCCGGGAAATTGTCCTGGCGTGGCCGGGGCGATGTCGCACCGCCTGACTCACTCCGTCGTCGTCAGGTCGTCCCACAGGGCCGTGAGGTCGATATCATCCCGGGCGGCATTTTTCCACTCGGCGCTGATAGCGGAGGCGAGGGCCAGCCGGCGTTTCGCTTCTTTCCTGTCGCCCAACAGGCAGTGATAACACGCGAGATTGTAGTGGAGAATCCCGCATTTTTTTCCGAGGCGCGGTTCGGCTCCGAGGAGCACGGTCCTGGCCTCTTCGACGCGATTCAGTTCGCGCAAGGCAAAGGCCCACGAGATCCACCCCTTGTCGTCTTCCGGAACCAACTGGGCGAGCTCCCGCGACGCCGCGACAACCAGATCCCATTGTTTGGCGTGCATGTGCAGGTCGACCCGCGCGCTCATCACTTCGGGCGTGAGCCGGTCTTGGTCGACAATGCCATCCAGTTCCCGCGCCGCTTCGGCGATCATGCCGAGCCCGAGGTAACCGGCGGAGTGCCGGAGGCGGCGGGCGGTGGAACGGGGAGACATTCGCGTTACGACTTCGGGACGGGTGGCGACACGACCGGGCGGGGCGGGGGCATGACCGTGGCGGGGCTGCTGGGGCGGGCGCTGCCCGGCGGCAGCCGGCGGGCGTTGCTGTTGGTCGCGAACGCCGAGCCGTTTTGCAGCAGGCGCAGCCAGCCCGCCTGGCGGGCATACGCTTCGGCCCCCTCGGGGCCAAGTTGCTGCGTGAGTTCGGTCCTGGCGCGATTGGCGAGTTCGATGAACTGGGTGCGGCGATCGGCCGCGCTCAGGGCGGGGTTTTCGTTGATCACCAGAGACTGTGCGGAATAGGTGTCGCGCACCCGGTAGACTTGGTCAGCTGTCGTGGCGGGCAGGTTCAGGCGGGTGGCGAGGGTGGCGAGCGTGCGGTATTCGCCGTCGTTTTCGCGGGGAAAAGTGCCCCAGCGTTCATCGCCCAGCGCGGTCCGGTACTCATCGTTGAGCTGGCGTTCGGCCTCGGCGCGGAGGCGGTTCTCCTCCGGGGTGCGCACCTGCGGCCGGTTCGTCGGGTTGGAAAAGCGATCATCAAACGCTTTTTGCAAAGCGTACAGGCGCTTGAATTCCTCCTCGCTGGCGATCACGTCGCCGTAACGATTCAGCACGTTGGACGCGGCGGCGGACGTGCGCAGCTCCAGCTGTTCGCGCTCGACCGGCGAGAGCGCGGCCGCGAGATCGCGTTTCATCTCAGTGTCGAGCAAGAGCTGTTTTTGGCGGTCGGCAGCGAGTTCGACCCCGTCGCTATCGAGGGAGAGGTCGCGGCGCATTTCCTCGTAGTCGCGTTCGATGCGGCGGAGCCGTTCCTGCTGGGTGGAGGGGAGAAACCCAAAACGCTCCTGGTTTCGTTGACCGGACCACGATTCGCCAAACGCCTGACGCATGGTGGTCTCGAACTCGCGCTCGGCGGCGAGGCGGGCGGCCCGCTGCTCGCGGGTGGGCGGCGGGCGCGAAGGGGGGCGTGCGCGGCGCCAATACTCGGTGCTGCCTGCGGCGGGCGGCTCGTCCTGCTCGCGGGCGAGCGTGGCCAGCCGGCCAAAGGCGCGGGCCGCGGCCAGCAGGTGGACCGCCTCGGGCGAGACTCCGGCGGCCAGGAGGGTTGCGGTGTCACCGGCGGCGAGCGCCGCGAGGAGCGCCTCGTGCCGCTGCTCCGCCGCTCCGGTGGTCCCCGCGCGGGTGTGGGTGGCGGGAGTTGGAGGCGAGGCGGCCGGCGCTTTCGCGCTGGGGCGGAGCAGGAAAATGCCCGCCAGCACGACGTTGGCGACGAGCGAAGCGACGAAGAGAATTTGAGACCGTTTCATATCGCCCGTCGACGGGCCGTGTCCCGGATTCTGGAGGACCGATGAACGATTGTCACGCTGTCGCTTCGCTCGGTGGAAGATTTCCCTGCTCCTTGCCTGGCGGCTCCCGGGCCGCGCCAAAGCATCGCCGAACTACCGCAACTTGGTCCAAGGCGCCTGCGTGACGTTGGGATCCGCGGCCGAGGCGGCCGGGGCGGCCGAGGCGGCCGGCAGAGGCGCTGCGGCTTTGTAGGAGAACGGATTGCCGGTTTCCGCTTTCACGATTTTCGAGCGAACCTGCTCCAGCTGGCTTTTCATTTGCAGGTCATCGGCGGAGAGATGGCCCGCGGATTGCGCGAATACTTCGAGGGCACTGTCGATGGCGGCCATTACCCTGGAATAGTTTTCAACTTTCATGATGATCGTTTTGTCAAAGGTGTGATGATTTCGGTGCGGGTGATCGCGAGTCCGGGCCCGCAGAGCAAAAACGGTTAACGTCAGCCTGCCTCCCAAACAAGTGGAATCGGATCGATTTGAAATCGGAGATGTTTCCCCTAGCGGAATCATCCCGACTTTGCTTCGCCTTTGGTCGGCCGGCTCCGCTTTTGCCTGAGTCCAAATGCCAGGCGACGACGGTGCCTCAATCTCCAAAACCAATGCCGAGGTCCCGGGCGGTGCGGATGATGTCCCCGTCGGGCGGCACGGTGCGGAGATGGCCAATTGCTTCCGTCAGGAGAATCGGCTCGGTGGAAGGCGGCCGGTGTGCGACCATGCAGCCGTATTTCTCCTCCGCGACGAGGCGGACGGCGGCGGCCCCGAAGCGCGTGCAGAGCAAACGGTCGAAGGTCGTGGGCGCGCCGCCGCGCTGCAGATGACCGAGCACGCAGACCCGCGTCTCCTTGCCAGTGCGTTTGCCAATCTCCTCGGCGACCGCGGCGCCGATGCCGCCAAGGCGGGCCTCGCGGATGGCGCCGCTGTCGCCGAGGGTGATGAAGTCGCGTCCGGCTTCGCGCGCGCCCTCGGCCACCACGACGAGCGTGAACCGTTTGCCCTGCGCCTCGCGGTCGGTCACCACGCGGCAGACGGACTCCATCTTGAACGGCAGCTCGGGGATCAGAATCACATCCGCGCCGCCGGCGATTCCCGCATGCGCGGCGATCCAGCCGGCGTAGCGGCCCATCATTTCACAGACCATGACGCGTTCGTGGCTCTGGGCGGTGGTGCGCAGGCGGTCGAGCGCCTCGGTGGCGAACGAGACGGCGCTGTCGAAGCCAAAGGTGATGACGGTGCCCGCGATGTCGTTGTCGATGGTCTTCGGCACGCCCACGACGGGAATGCCGGCCTCGAAACATTGCTGCGCGATGGTTAGCGAGCCATCGCCGCCCACCACAATGAGCGCGCGGAGACCGAGCGATTCAACTCCGGCGCGGGCCGCGGCGAGCACCGCCGGATCAATTTGCCGGGTCTCGCCGTGCCCGGACTTGCCGGAGAATGCGCCCCGGTTGGAAGTGCCCAAAATCGTGCCGCCGAGAAACAGCAGCCCGTCCATTTCATGATAATCGAGCACCCGCGAGCGCGTCGGTTGCAGCAGGCCCTCGAAGCCGCCGAGGATGCCGAGGGATTCCCAGCCGCGTTTCGTAGCGGACTTGACGACGGCGCGGATGACGGTGTTCAAGCCGGGGCAGTCCCCGCCGCCGGTGAGGATGCCGATTCGGGTTTTCATGTGGGTGCGGGAAGGCGAACAGCATCGATGGGGTTTGTCGATGCTCGGCGGAGATTTCGCAGGGCGGCAGCCGCCAGCGCTTGTGCGGCGGTCAAGACCGAAGGAGCAACGGTCTTTCAATCGTTCTCGTTCTCGTAATCGTTCCTCGTTCTCGTCGGATTGAGAGAACGAGAAAGAGTACGAGGAAAGAGAACGATTCGCGCATGACGGAGGCAGGTGGCGATTTCCGCGCTGAGACAAACGCAGGTTGGTAATGGGCGTTGACCACTCCGTCGTTTCCGCCTCGCTTCGCCCCATGCCCGGCCCGGAGTCACCCCCGCCTGCAGGCCCCGCGTCCGCATTTGCGACGACGCAGTGGTCCCTCATCCTCCACGCCGCGCGGCCTGATTCGCCGGAGGCCGCGCGCGCCCTCGCCAGCCTCTGTGCGACGTACTGGTATCCACTTTATGCGTTCGTCCGCCGCCAGGGGCGCAACGCGCACGACGCCGAGGATTTGACGCAGGAATTCTTCGCGCGGCTGATCGGGAAAAACTATCTCGCGAGTGTCGCGCGGGAAAAGGGCCGGTTCCGGTCCTTCCTGCTCGCGGCGCTGAAAAATTTCCTCGCCAACGAGTGGGACCGGGAACGCGCCCAAAAACGCGGCGGCGACCGCACGTTCGTTCCGCTCGATGCCGGCTCCGCCGAGTCGCGCTATGCGATCGAGCCGGTCGACACCCTGTCGGCCGATCGGATCTACGAACGCCGCTGGGCGCTCACGCTCCTCGACCGGGTGCTGGAACGGCTGCGCGCCGAGCACGTCGCCGGTGGCAGGGCCGCGGCGTTCGAAGTGCTCAAAGGCTGCCTGACCGACGGCCGATCCGGTGAGTCGTATGCCCGGATTGCGGCGGAGCTGCAGACCACTGAAGGGGCGATCAAAGTGGCGGTGCACCGGCTGCGCCACCGCTATCGCGAGCTGCTGCGCGCGGAGGTGACGGAGACCGTGGGGAGTGCCGAAGACGTGGACGACGAACTGCGTCACCTGCTCGCGGCGCTGACGGCGTGATGATTACCCACGTCCACGCGACCATTTCCCGGTAACCTTTCTCCGTGCTTGCTTCTGTATTGGGCAGAATCCCATGAATCCCCCAGAAAAAATCTGCCCCACCTGCGCCGCCCCGCTCCCGCCCGACGCCCCGCAGGGCCTCTGCGCGCAATGTCTCCTGAAGAGCGCGTTGGCGGATTCCACCGGTGCCCCGACCGCCATCCTAAACGCGGAACGGAAACCAGGAAATACCGCCGCAGCAATCCCCGCGGTACTCCCGCGCATCCATTATTTCGGCGATTACGAGCTCATCGACGAAATCGCCCGCGGCGGGATGGGTGTGGTTTATCGCGCGCGACAGGTGAGTCTCAACCGTGTCGTGGCGGTGAAGATGATCCTCTCCGGTCAGTTTGCGGGCGAAGCCGAGGTGAAGCGGTTCCGCGTCGAGGCCGAGGCGGCGGCGAATCTCCAGCACCCCAACATCGTGGCGATCCACGAAATCGGTGAGCACGAGGGGCGGCATTATTTCTCGATGGATTTCATCGAGGGGAAAAACCTCGCCGATCATGTCGCGGTGACGCCGCTCTCCGCGCGCGAGACGGCCACGCTCGTCAAGCAACTCGCCGAAGCCGTGCACTACGCGCACCAGCGCGGCACGCTGCACCGCGATTTGAAGCCGCAAAACGTGCTCATCGACGCGCAGGGGCAGCCGCATATCACGGACTTCGGCCTGGCGAAGCGGTGGGATACCTCCGCACTGCAGGGTGCGGAGGTTGGCGCCGCTGCTGCGGCGCAAAAGGCAGAGGACGGAGGTCAGAAATCGGAGATCAGAGGCCGGAAGCCAGACGCCGGAGGCCAGTCGTCAGACCACGGAGGGCGGACGACGGACCAAGATGAAAACCGGTCGGATATTTCTTCCCCTGCGAACTCCGAACTCCGGTCTCCCACCTCCGCCGCCGAAGGCGGCCTCACGCACACCGGCGCGATCATGGGCAGTCCGAGTTATATGGCGCCCGAGCAGGCCGCGGGACGCGCCGGCGAGATCGGGCCGGCCACCGATGTGTATTCGCTCGGCGCGATTTTCTATCAACTCCTCACCGGCCAGCCTCCGCATCGAGGAGCGTCGGCCCTCGAGACCCTGGCCAAGGTGATCGACGAGGAGCCCACGGCACCACGGAAGTTGAAACCCGACGTGCCGGCGGATCTCGAAGTGATTTGCCTCAAGTGCCTCGAGAAGAGCCCGGAGCGCCGCTACGCCACCGCGCGACAGCTCGCCGAAGAACTCGGCCGTTTCCTCAATGGCGAACCCATTCTGGCGAAACCCGCCGGCGCGTCTCGCAAGGTCTGGACCTGGGCGTTGCGTCACCCGTGGGCCATCACCGGCTCGGCCTCACTCGTCATTTTTGGCCTCGGCTTCAGCACCTACGGTCTCTGGCAGCAAACGCAGTATCTGGCGTGGCTGGCCGCGCACCCTGGACAAATCCCGTTCAACTACTGGGGCACGTTGATGAACCGCGAACTGCCTGGCGCGGTTTTGCTAGGTTTCCTCGCCTTGATTTTCTCCGCGCTTGTTTGCGTCTGGGATATTTCGCGCCGACGCAAGGTCGGTCGACGGATCGAAGGGACGCGGCTCGGCGTCTACATGGTGAACGCGTTCAGTTTCTTCCTCTGCAGCCTCTACGTGACGGCCAAGATCGTGAGGATCTGCGTGTGGACCGATGCCTCGCCGGTCATCCTGGCGGCTTTCACGTTGCTCCTGCAACCCTACCTCTGGCTTGCACTGCAATTGCTCTGGCAATGTCAGCGGTCGCTGCAACAGAGCCAGACCGGGATCGAGCCGCCCCCGGATTTTCTGACCCTCCAGCCGCTCCTTAATTTCACGCCTCCGCAGGCGCGCGGGCGGGAGATGGCGATGCGCACTTTGGGTCTGGTGGGACCGCTGATGGCCGTTTTGCTGGTGCTGAGTCTCCTCTCACTGTGGCTCGCGACTTTCGCGAAGCCGCTGTGGGTTGGCTGTGCGTTCATCATTGTGATTCTCGTCCACTGCCTTGCCGGGATGATCAACCCGCGATGGATCGTTCGGCGATCCTCCCTGAAGCGGTCGACTCTAAATGGGGTTCGCTTTGGGTATGCCGGTGCCGCGGTCCCAATCGGAGGAATGTATGCGCTTTTCAATTCAGTGTCGCAGTCGCCTGGCCTCGCCGAAGCTTTTATCCCCGGATTGATCGCGGGAATTTTCGTCGTGCTGTGGCGGAGTCGGATCGTGCGTCGCGAGTCCGACGCCGAAATGCATTCGGCGACTCCATACTCCCGATGAGCTCCTCTCCGAAAATCTGCCCCACCTGCGGAACCCCGCTCCCATCCGACGCCCCGCAGGGTCTGTGCGCGCAGTGTCTCCTGAAAAACGCCCTCGCAGATTCCGCGAGTACTGCGACCGCGATCCTTTCCGCGGAGCGGAAGCCAGGGATTGCCGCCGCGGCAATCCCCGCGGGAAGTTCGCGCATCCACTAATTCGGCGACTACGAACTCATCGACGAAATCGCCCGCGGCGGCATGGGCGTGGTCTACCGCGCGCGACAGGTGAGCCTCAACCGCGTGGTGGCGGTGAAGATGATCCTCTCTGGCCAGTTCGCCGGCGAAGCGGAGGTGAAACGCTTCCGTGTCGAGGCAGAGGCGGCGGCGAATCTCCAGCACCCCAACATCGTCGCGATCCACGAAATTGGCGAGCACGAGTGGCGGCATTATTTCTCGATGGATCTGATCGCTGGCGTGAATCAGGCCGAGCACGTGCGCCAGCACGTGTTCGCTCCCGTCGAAATCGCGCAACTGATGCGAACCCTCGCCGCAGCCGTGCACTACGCGCACCAACGCGGCACGTTGCACCGCGACCTCAAGCCGCAGAATGTGCTGATCGACGCGCAGGGGCAGCCGCACATCACGGACTTCGGTTTGGCGAAGCGGTGGGATGCGGCCGCACCGCAGGGTGCGGACGCTGGCGCCGCTGCCGCAGCGAAAAAGGCAGATGTCAAAGATCAAAGTCGGAAGACGAAAGGCGGTCGACGGGCTCAAAGGAAAAATGGGAGGAAAGTTCTTCTGGGCCGATCTCCGAACTCCGTTCTCCCATCTCCGCCGCCGAAGGCGGCCTCACGCACACGGGCGCGATTATGGGCAGCCCGAGTTATATGGCGCCGGAGCAGGCGACCGGGCGCGCCGGAGAAATCGGGCCGGCCACTGATGTGTATTCGCTCGGCGCGATTTTGTATCAGCTCCTCACCGGCCAACCGCCACATCGGGGCGCGACCGCGCTTGAAACGCTCAACCTGGTCATTGCCAGTGAGCCGATTCCACCGCGTGCACAACGTGAGGACATACCCGGAGATCTTGAGACGATTTGCCGGAAGTGCCTCGAGAAGCGCCCCGAGCGCCGATATGCAACCGCCCGCCAGCTCGCGGACGAGCTGGAACGTTTCCTGGCCCACGAGCCAATCCTCGCGCGGCCCGCCAATGCGTGGCGCAGGCTGGGAAGCTGGGGTCTCCGCCATCCGTGGGCGATCACCGCGCTGGTCTCGTGCGTGATTGTAGGTCTGAGTGTCGTCACGTTTGGTCTTTGGGAGAGGACGCAGTATCTGGTTTGGCTGAGTTCGCTGCCGGAGCCGCGCTCCTTGCCCGACACCCGGAGCATCCTGCGCCGCGAGCTTTCGGCGTGGATGTTTTTTTTCTGGTTTGGTTGGACGACGCTCACAATTATTGGGTGGGGTGACTACCATTTGCGGCGGTCGAACGGCGGGCACATCGGCAGACTGCGGCTGGGGATTTGCGCGATGCTGGTTGGAGGTTCGGCACTCATGGGACTGGGGCTCCTCGCCAAGTTGATCTCAATTTTCGTCTGGGCCGACGTACCGCTCGCACTCATGCCGATATTCGTGGTGTCGCTGCTCGTTGGTTTATTCGGCAGCCTGCACCTCTTGCTGCAATGGACGTGGGAGATCAGCGCGCAGTGGGCAGGCAAGGCTCCGGACTGGGGCGTTCTGATCAACGTGGCCCGGCCGGGACCGAAGCTCGCGGGGCGGTTCAACTATGATCGCGCCCTACGCGTCCAAATGGCGCGTGATGCCGTCGAATTGAAGTCCTCTGCCTCGCTGCCGGTCAATGTAACGAGGTTAGTGGGAATTGCGGTCCTGGTCGTTGCGGCGTTTTTCACCCCGCCCGGCGCGCAACCGTGGTGGATTATCGGGGCGATACTCAGTTTCTTTTTGGCCTTCGGACTGATGGGCATGCTTTTCCCAAGACAGTTCCTCGACGGGGCGGTTGATCGATCACGGCTCCTGGTCATGCGCTGCGCCTGCGGGGTCATCCTAATCGTGGTTTTGGCTTTCGCGAGTGCGCTTACCTTGCTTCCCCCGGACCTGAAGGCGTCGCTGCTCAAGGCCGTGCCGATTGGCGCCGGCGTGGGGTTGCTCCCGGTGCTGGTCGCGGCGGGGTTGAGGCGTCGGCGGGAGAGGTTGCCTGAAACTAACCCGGAGATTTTCTAACTCGGTCCGAGACCGCAACCCTCCGCCGGCGGGCAAGCCGAGGAACGCTCCGTGCTCTTGCTCGGAATCGCCGGGTCGAGCACGAGCGCGATTACGAGCACGAGAAACCACGATCATCAAATCGTCTCGAAATTGACTGAAAGGCAGGACCTCCCACAGATTCAGAAAGGCCACAGATGCTGAGTCGGAAATCAGGCCATCTGCGGTCTTTCTGAATCTGTGGGAGGCCTCGCCCGGAAATTTTCCCCCGCGCCACGAGGCCGCCTTTTCGCCAGATGTCTCACGGCCCTGAGCGGAGTCGAAGGCAACCCTCCGCCGGCGGGCAAGCCGAAGGAAGCAAACAATCTTCACCACGGATCACACGGATGGGCACGGATAAAGGCAGGGTTTGCATCCGTGCTGATCCGTGTAGTCCGTGGTTGATTTCGTAGAGAGTCGGCCCGACAGGGCGAAGACTTCCGAGGTCCTTCGGTTGTGGTATCCGCGTTAGGAAATCTTCGGGCTAAACAGCTTGCGAGCCGGCCGTCGCAAAGGCACAAAGCTCGACCGTTCCCAGGTCCCAAAAAAAGAAAACCTCCGCGCTGTCCGGCGGAAGACATCCCATGAAAAATCTCCTCCTCGTTCTCAGCCTGGCGTTCGCCTCCGCAATTGCTTCGGGCGCCGAATCCGCCGCCCCGAGCGCCGCGCCGGGCGAGGCCCGGCTGTTGCGTCATCCCACGTATGCCCGGGGCAAGGTCGCGTTCAGTCATCTCGGCGACCTCTGGATCGCCAGTGAAAACGGCACCGACGTCCGGCGCCTCACTGACCACACCGCACGGGACATCTATCCGCGGTTTTCACCCGACGGGGCATCGGTGGCGTTTTCCTCCGGCCGGGCCGGAAACAACGATGTGTTTGTAGTGGCGGCGACGGGCGGCAAACCGCGCCAGCTTACGTTTCACAGCGCGGACGACGTGGTCGTCGGGTGGTCGCCGGATGGCAGCAAGATCATCTTCACGTCCTCGCGCAACCGGGGCGCCTTTCCCTCCGTCGCCACGCTTTTCGAGATTTCCGCCGCGGGCGGCATGGAAAAATCCATCGCGACGGATTGGGGTTCCTCGGCGAGTTATGCGCCGGACGGTCTGAAGCTCGCCTTCACGCGCCATCCCGCCACGTGGACGCGCCAGCACTACCGGGGCAGTTACGCCGCCGATCTTTGGGTGATGGAGGTCGCCGCGAAGAAATTCACGAAGCTCGGCGACGCGGATTACAAGGGCCATTACCTCTGGCCGATGTACGGCCGCAATGGCGACATCTACTTCGTCTCCGACCGGCTGCCCAACGAAAAGTCGCTCAAGTTCGGCGGCCCGGAGGTGATGAAGAGCGTCAACAACATCTGGAAAATCTCCGAACGCGGCGGCGCCCCCGTCCAGGTGACGCGCCATACCAGCGGCAATCTCTTTTTCCCCAGCATCTCCGCCGACACCAAGACCATCGTCTACGAGGAGAATTTCGGTTTGTGGAAACTCGACCTTGCGAGCGGCAAGAGCACCCAGATTCGCCTCGAGATCACGTCTGATGCGAAGACCAACGACGTCGAGCTGCGCGTGATTCAAGGTGAGGCCGAGGCGTTCAGCCTTTCGCCCTCGACCAAGCGCGCCGCGATTGCGACCCACGGGGAGATTTTCACGATCGCGACCGATCGCGGCGGCGTGCAGCGCGTCACCGAATCCTCGTGGCGCGAGGAGACCCCGCGTTGGTCGCCGGATGGCAAGCGCATCGCCTTCATTTCCGATCGCACGGGCCGCGAGGAAATCTGGCTGGCCGACGAACGGGGCCTGGACCTGCAACAACTCAGCGATGTGGATTGCGACAAATCGACGGTCACCTGGGCGCCGGATTCCAAGTCGCTGCTGTGGTCCGGCTCCGATCGCCAGCTCCGGCGGACCTATCTGGCGGACGAACGCACCGAGGTGGTGGCGACCAGCGAGGTGGGCGAGATCGGCACACCGCAGTTTTCGCCCGACGGCAATTGGATTTCCTACACCAAGCCGGATGCCATGGCGCGTCCGCGTGTGTGGGTGAAGCAACTCGCAAGCGGCGAGGATCGGATGATCGGGGCGGACGAATTTTTGGTTTCGAACGGTGCGAAATGGACTCCGGACGGCCGGAAACTCCTGCTGCTGGGAGGGAGAGGGGCTCCCGGCATGGCCTCGCTCAACCGAACGGTCCTGCAGCTTTTCAGCGTGGCCCTGACGCGCATCGACAAGAATCCCGACGACCGCGACGTGGACACCGAGGAACAGACGTTGCCGGCGCGCGGGCGCACCGCGACAACCACCGGAGCGAAAGTGGTGGTGAAGATCGAATGGGATGGCCTCGACCGCCGCATCAAGCAACTGACGCGGACGAGCGGTTCGGTCGCGGTCGTGACGCCGTCGCCCGACAGCCGCACGTATGCGTTTATTGCGACCAGCACCGAAGAGGGAGAGGTCGGCGGCGGCCGACCGGCGCTCTTTACGATCAGCGAAGATGGCACGCGGCTTACCCAACTGAGCCAGCGGCCAGCGTCCGAACCGGCCGGGGAAGCCCCCCGTGGCCGCGGTACCGGCCGGGGTGGACTGGCCGAGCCGCAATGGTCCAGAGACGGGCGCAGTATTTTCTATCTGCAGTCCGGCGGAATCTACACGGTGTCGGCGCCGACCGCACCGGCGGGAGACACCGCTTCGGCGGCGGTCAGCGCAATCCTGGCGGGTCGCGGCGGACGCGGAGGTGGCCCCGGGAGTGTCACGGTGACGTCCGCTCCCACCGCTTCGTCGTCCACCCCGCGGCGGATCAGCTTCACCGTTCGGCTGGAAGTCGATCAGCTCGCGCAGCGCCGGCAGGTATTTACGGAGGCGTGGCGTGTGATGAAGCATCGTTTCTACGACCCGAAGATGCACGGGGTCGACTGGGCCGCCGCGAAGCAGAAATACGAACCGCTGCTGGGGAGCGTTTCCGATTCCGACGAGCTCTACGGCGTCATCAACCAGATGATTGGTGAGCTGAATGCGTCGCACACCGGGGTCAGCGCCGGCACCGGAGGTTCGGTGAGTTCCGAACGGATCCAGACGCGCCATCCGGGTTTCGACTTGGAGCCGGATGCGTCGGGATACTACCGCGTTGCGGCCATTTACCGGAAGGGCCCCGCCGATCACGACTACGTGAAGATCGCCGTGGGCGATCTGATTCTCGCGGTGAACGGCAAAGCGCTCACGACCTCCGACAACTACTGGAGATTCTTCAACCTCGTCCCGGGGCGCAGGTTTGAGTTCACGGTGAACTCGAAGCCGGAGACCGACGGGGCCTGGACGGTGAGCCTGGAGCCGCTCAGTTCCACCGCGCAGGCCAACCTCGACTACGACCGTTGGGTCGACCAGCGCAAGGCGTCGGTCGAGAAGCTGGGCGGTGGAGACATCGGCTACCTCCACATCAAGGCGATGGACTCGCCCTCGTTCCAAAAATTGGTTCTCCACGTTTTGGTGTGGGTGAAAAAGGTCCAACTGGTCGAAAGGTGCGGGTTAAATCCGGACGCCGAGAACGACTCATCACGGACTGGTCTTCGCCTCCGGCTCCAAACCACAATCCGCTTTGAAGGAAGAAA
>SXGU01050880.1_pt1 | contig 22267 bp, 23 predicted proteins | sample 3174531 | NCBI WGS metagenome assembly SXGU01 (sample SAMN11356863, study PRJNA531348) | freshwater metagenome | isolation source: freshwater sample F1-140 | place: China: Fuxian Lake, Yuxi | collected 2017-12-25
CGCCGGCTTCGGTAAGTTGAATCTGGGTGGCTTTGCGATCAGCTTCGATTGCCGCGGCGGCTTGCGTGCGACTGGCTTCGCCGGCGGCGAGGGCGACGCGGAGATTTTCGACTTCGGTGCGAAGGGCGGATTGCGCCGACGTGGCGGTTTCTTTTTCCCGACCAATGGCGGCGAGGTTTGCGGCCAGAGTGTCGCGTTCCTGTTTCGCTTTTTCGAGTGCGGCAACCTGCTCGGCGCTGGCGGAGGAGCGCGCGGTGAGTTCGGCGGCGAGCCGGGACTTTTCGGCGGCGAGGGCGTCGCGCTCGGCGGTGGCGGTTCTGACGGATTCCTCACTGGAATTCCTTGCCGCGGCGAGGTCGGCCGTGAGCTGTACCACCCGCTCGTTGGCAGAGGTCTGGCTCACCGCGAGCTGTTCGTGCGCGCGGGACAGCTCGGCCCGGGTCTGATTGGCCAGGGCTCGGGCGGCCTCGAGTTGCCGCTTGGTCTCATCGAAGATGCCCGAGCGGGACTGGAGCTCGGTCAAGGCAGCCCGCGTTTCAGCGTGGCTTGTGCGCTCTCGCGCCAAGGATTCTGAAGCCGTGCGATCCGTGTTGGCGCGGGCGGAGAGCTCAGAACGGACGGAGGCAAGTTCGGCGGCTCGTTGGCGGCTTTCCTGAATGGCGAGGGCGAGTTGCTCTTGCAGTTGCTTTGTCTCACCAGCCGGGACCGCGGCCGTTGTCACCACTGGGGAGGTGGGGCGTCCCATGGGAGCGGCAGAAATCGGTGGGGTGACGATTTCCTGGGGTGGTGGCGTTGACTCATCCTGGGGAGGGGCCGCGGCGATCGGCGGGGCTTTGCCGGGAGAGGTGGATTTGCCGGCCGACGGTGCAGCCAGGCGAAGCTGCGGATAGGCGGCGCGCAATGCCGCGATCCGTCTTCGACCTTCCTGAAGGTCCGTATCTGACATCGTGCTTAAGACGTTGCCGAGGACTTTGCCGGTGCTTCCGCCTTCGGCAGCGAGGGCCAGCCAGACGAATGCCTCGATGCGATCGGCTGCTGACGGGCTGGCGGAGGACTGAGCGTAGGCGAGGCCGAGGTTGTATTGGGCGATGGAATTGCCGCGCACGGCCTTGGCGCGGAGGGTTGCGAGTTCAGCTGATTCGCCCTTGGGCGCAGCCTGCTGGTTGTCAGCGGCGCGCGCCAAGAGGCAAAGCGCGGCGAAGAGGAGAATACGGGTCGCTGAGCGTACGGATGGCATGCGGTCGAGACGCGCCATGCTGGGACCTGCGGACGCGGACACAACACGCGAAGTTGAGGAAGCCACCATTGGTGGGAAAATGAGGCTGGGTCGGTTGCAGCCAAGCGTTAGCGTGAAACCTTGCGGGCTGGTCGCTGTCGGACATGCTCTCCCAATCATGAAATCACTGCTTGTCCTCACCTTTGCCGTCGTCGCGCTCTCCTCGGCTCAAGCCCAGGTCTTTCGCCCTGGGGCGGGGCGCGGAGGCCGGCACGGCGGTTCTCACGACCGTGGCGTGGTTCAAGTCGTAAGCCGGGGCGCCCCCCATGGGGCCTACGTCTATCGGCATGCTCCGGTTGTATACGGGGGGTACCGGCCAGCCGTCTTCGGCGGTTATGGGTACTATCGTGGCTACGGGGTTGATTATCCGTATTACGGCACAATCGGCTACGGAGGGACGGGTAGTGCGTCCGCGAGCGGCTTCTGGCTGGGGGCTCTTGCCGGTGGGATTATTGGAAACAACAGCGGTTCGTTTGGCCACAGTGGCTGGCGCGGTGCGGCTTGGGGAGCTGGTTTGGGCTGGCTGCTCGGCTCCGTCGCCGATGCCAACCGTCGCGTGATCTCCTACGAGGCGGCTCCATTCGGTGTGACATCGCCAGCGTCGGTCCAGGCGGCGGTTCCCACCCAGGCGCCGCAACAAGTCACGATCATCAACAACTACTACAATTCATCCTCTCCCATGAGCGGGGCAAACAGCCTGTTTGGCCGTTGAGGTGGTGGGAGCGGGTGCGCGGATTGCTTTTGCCGCGCCTCGCACCCCGTGAAGCTATTCGCCCAATCCAATTCGTTTATCCGCCCGAAATCATGAACATCACTTCCCGTTTTCTTCTTTCCGGTTTTGCCGCCGCATCGGCAATGCTGGCCGGCTGTACCACCACTGAGGGGGTCAAGAATCCCTCTGGCGTGCCCGTGACCGAGCTGCGGCCCGACGAGCGAGGCTTCGTCGCCGGCACCGGCATCGAGTCGCAGGATCTCGTGAGTGTCACCGACCGGATGGCGCGCAGCATCTTGGGGATTCCGCAAATCGGGCGGGCGAAGACGCCGCCCAGCGTCGTGCTGGAGCCGGTGGTGAACAACACGCGTTTTCCGATCAACAAGGACATCTTCCTTACGCGCATTCGCACCCAGCTCAACTCGAAGTCCGCCGGCCAGGTGAGCTTCCTCGACCGCGAAATGATGAAGACGCTCGAGCGGGAGCGGGAGTTGAAACGCAGCGGACAGGTGACGGCCAGCGCCGATCCAAACGTGGTCGAGTTTGGCGGGGCCGATTATTTTCTCACCGGCAAGCTCGATGGCATGACGACGCGGACCTCTGCGGGCACGAGCGATTACGTTCTGTACAGCTTTCGCCTGACGGATGCCCGGACGAGCCGCATTGTCTGGGAGGATGTCGCGGAGATCAAGAAGCAGGGGCTCGAGGACGCCGCCTACCGTTGAGGTTCCCGGGGTTTGCGCCCCGGCGTTTCGCCGCATGGTCCGCTTATTTTCAGTGGCTGCGGTTTCGTTCCGCAGAATCGATGAATCGCTGACGCCCGGCCGGGGTCGCACGCCGGGTCCTGCGGGCGCGCTCGGGTTGGTCCTGGCGCTTCTCGCGGGATGTGTTTCGGCGCCCGACGAGCCGCGGGGCCGCGAGTCGCGCCCGGGCGCCGCCACCGTCGCGGATCGTCGCGGGGAGGAAATTCCGGAGAAGGATCGCGTGCTTTACGCGTATCGCGCCGCGGCCACGGCCCTCCGGGCCGGGAACTTCACCGAGGCGAAGGCCAGGCTCGACGATGCCATCGCGCGGATCGGCGGGATCATCACCAACGACGCTGAGGCGGCGCGCGCCCGCGGCCTGTTTTCCGCCGAGAGCACGAAGATCTTTATTGGCGAGCCCTATGAACGGGTGATGGCCTATTACTACCGTGGAATCCTCTATTGGCGCGACGGTGAGCGCGACAACGCCCGCGCGTGTTTCCGGTCGGGGCAGGTGATCGACAGCGGCACAGAGCAGGAGAAATACACGGCGGACTACGTTCTTTTGGATTACCTCGACGGACTAGCCTCGGCAAAACTGCAGGCCGATGGGAGCGATGCCTGGGCGCGGGCGCAGGCCCAGGCTGGTGAAAAGCTCCATCTGCCGCCCTACAATCTCACCGCCAATGTCCTGGTTTTTGCGGAGTATGGGTATGGTCCCCGCAAGTTTGCCGCCGGCGAGCACGGCGCGCAGTTGCGTTTTCACGCGGAAGATTCGCCGTCACGTTCCGCCCGGCTGATCCTGAATGGTGGGCGGATGGTGGTGCCGTTGCCGGTCTACGATGATCTCGGTTATCAGGCGACCACACGCGGCGGCCGGGTTATGGATCATATCCTCGGAAACAAGGCGTATTTCAAGGCGGGTGCGAATCTGGCCGGTGATGTGGCCCTGGCGGGTTCCGCCATCGCCCACGAACAGGCGCGCCGGCGCGAGCGCAAGGGCAAGGATGGCGACGAGGCCGAGGCTGCCGCCATCGGGCTGGGCATCCTCGGTGCAATCGGCAAGGTCGCCGCCGCCGCCACCCGCACGGAAGCCGACACCCGCCAGTGGAGCAACTTGCCCCAACGGCTCAGTTTCGCGGCCCTCAAGCTCGCGCCCGGCGAACACACGGGCCGCGTCGAGTTTTTTGATCGCGAGGGGAACGTGCTGGCGGCGCGCACCCAACCAGTGGCGATTTCGGTGGGGGCCGACGATCGCGACACCGTTGTATTTTTGAGCGAACATAAACGCTGACCCGGAGTCTCACCTTTCACCACCGCGCACCGTATCATGAATTCCACGCCATCCTTCCTGCTGTTTGCCGTCACTGTCTGCGCCCTCTCCGCAGGCTGCGCGACCCAGACCGGCCCGTTCGCGCCACTCGACACGACGAAGTTCACCCTTGAGAACACCGATCGCTTTGTGTTGCTCGACCAGCCGGCGCAAAACTCCGTGACGTGCACCGGCCTGCAGGAGATCCCGCTGGCCGACGGGCGAATCGAAGTCGTGGCCAATGTGAAGAACCGCGAGAACCGCCGCATCCAGGTTCAGATCAACTGCGTGTTCAAGGATGCGCAGGGGTTCTCCACCGGCGATGAGACGCCGTGGCAGACGCTGATTCTCTCCGAATTCTCCACCGAGGCGGTGCGCTTCACCGCGATGAATGCGCAGGCCAAGAAATACACGGTCCGCGTGCGCCAGGCGCGATAAACGCCCGCCGGCCTCCGTCTCTTGCCCGTTCCCCTTGCTTCAGCGCGGCCCGCCCGCCCGTCACACCCGCCCGCGAACCGCGACCAAGCCGGAGAAAGATCGAGAGAAAGAGGAACGAGAAAGATCCAATTTCAACCCTCCCGCCCATGAACCGTTCTCTCCTCCTCGCCCCGCTGTCGTTTACTCTGGTGCAGCTGCTCGTCGCGCAATCTCCGAATCAACCGCCGCTGCCGCCACCGGTCGCCCAGGCGATGCCGCGCACCCCGGCTCCCGGCCTGGAGGTCTGCCAGGCGGCCCAGCGCGTCTACGGCCCCGGCGCCGACACCCTGATCGCGCGACCGACCGCCGAGGGCATTCTCGAAGGCTTCCGCAAATCCTACAAGACCGACGGGACACCGCGCGTCGTCATTTATGTCAATCGTGCGCTCGTGGACACCGCCTCGGGCCTGAAACTGACCGCCCGCGCCGAGCAATTCGAAATGACCGCAGCCGCGCCCAAGACCAGTGGCACAAATTCGTACAAGGTGAAGGATTCCGCCGCGCCCACGCTCGCCGACCAGCAGACCGTGCGCGAAATCGAGCGACTCTTCGGTCGCGCCTTCCGCCACGCGGGTGCACAACTGGCCGACCAGACGGTCGCCGCCTCGCTCCTGCCGGAGCAGGTGGGCGCGCACCTCGTCGGCGACCAGGCGGCGAAGGATCGCCAGGCGCTGGCCAACATCGCCGACATCGCGATCGAAGTTTTGATTTCGAGCCGCAACCTCGTGGTGCCCGAGGTGTCCGGTGACGCCACCTATGCCGTGCCCGACATTCAGGCCACCGCCATCCGGCTGAAAGACGCGGCGATCGTGGGCCAGGCCGCGGCGAGCGACATCGTGGGCCGCGGCGCTCAAGCTGGCCGAGTGGCGCGCCAGTTCAGCGTGCAGGACATCACGGAAGCCACCGCGCTCGCACTGATGGAGGACATGCTGACGGGAAAGCGGTGAGGTGGATACCGGTGACCAGTAATCAGTGATGGGCGATCGGGTGGCGCGGGTCCTTGACCTGCACCGACGGAAACCGACGGACGAATTTTCCGTGCCCGGCCCCGGCATCCGATCCTACTTCTTCGGTGGTGGAAAGGTCGTGTTCTTCGTCGCCTCGGCCATTTCCTTCAGTGCGCGATCCAAGGCCTGCTGATCCTTGCCCTGCCGTTTGACCAGCGCCGTGCCGGTGGAGAAATCGAGGGTCGCGCCATTTTGAATCGGCACCTCGAGCGGCGCGGGCACGGGATCGTTGCGCGGCGCGACGATCGGCACCGGGCGAGGAGGAGGAGCGATTGTCGGAGTGGCAATGACGAGTTCCGGCAATGGCGGCGGAGCAATTTCCGGGGCTTTGAAATCCCGGTTGATTTGGCGCCGGTCCAGGCGTGGTCCGGGCTTTTGGGTCGCCGGGCGGATTGTGGCAAAATAGAAACCAACCGTGGCGGCGAGGACGATGGCAGCCCAGATGATGCGGGATTTCATATGGCGCGGAAGAGGTGCGGATGGCAGTGTGGCGCAAAGCTCACCCCGCGCGAGCGCTAACGCATTGCGTGGCGCCGGCCGGTGGGTGACAGTGGGGGTTGCATGTCCCGCCTGGCCGTCTATCTTCGCGAGATTCGTCCGACGCTCACGCTCGCCGCGCCGATCATCGTGGGGCAGGTGAGCCAGATGCTGATGGGAGTGACGGACAGTGCGATGATCGGTCACGCCGGCACGGTGCCGCTCGCGGCTTCTGCCTTTGGGCACAACATCTTCAGCATCTTCTATGTGTTCGGCATCGGGCTGATGATCCCGGTTTCGATCTTCGTCTCCCGCGCGCGGGGCGCCCAACAACCGGCGGAGGCGGCGGAATACCTGCGGCACGGGATCATGGCGGCGGTGGTCTGCGGCGCCCTGGAAACGATGGCGATGGTCTTCCTCGGCACGCAACTCGCCCGCTTCGACCAGCCGCCGGAAGTGCTGGCGATGGTGAAGCCGTTCTATCTGCTCTTTGCGGCGTCGATCACCCCGGTGTTGATCTATCTCGTCCTGCGGCAGTTTGCCGAGGCGATGGGGCATCCGTGGGCGCCGATGTTCATCATGCTCGGCGGGGTGGGACTCAACGCGCTGCTCAACTGGGTGTTTATTTACGGCAACCTCGGTCTGCCCGCCCTCGGGCTCACCGGCGCCGGAATCTCGACGCTCACGTCGCGCACGCTTGGTGCGCTGATGATTTTCATGTGGCTGCAGCGGGACCCGGCCGTGCGTGCGGCGTGGCCCCGCCGTTGGCTGGGCGGATACTCGATCGCGCGCATCAAGGAAATGGTGGGCGTGGGTGCGCCGGCGTCGGGGATGCTGCTCTTCGAGGCGACGGCGTTTGCCTTTTCCGGAATCATGATCGGCTGGCTGGGCGCGGTGCCGCTCGCCGCCCACCAAATCGCGATCACGTGCGCGTCACTGGCGTTCATGGTCCCGCTCGGGCTCTCCATTGCGGCGGGGATGCGAGTCAGCCACGCGGTCGGGGCCGGAGAGCGGGCGCGGCTGCGGCCCATCGCGTTTGGCGCCATCGGGCTGGGGCTCGGCGTGATGGCGGTCTTTGCGATTTCGTTCGGACTGGGCGGCCGGATGATTGCGGCATGGTTTGTGCACGATCCGGCGGTCATCGTGCTGGCGGGGCAATTGCTGGTGGTCGCGGCCATTTTCCAACTGGCTGACGGCGTGCAGGTCATCGCCTCCGCCGTGCTGCGCGGCATCACCGATGTCCGGATTCCCGCGCTGATCGCCCTCGTGGCCTACTGGGTCATCGCCCTGCCGTTGGGCTATGCGCTGGGCATCGCCGGCCCATTCCAGGCGATCGGCGTCTGGACCGGCATCGCGGGCGGCCTGGCGTTTGCCGCGGTGTTTCTCACGGTGCGTTTCGCGCGACTCACGCGGTGAGCGCACGCGCTATCTGCCGTGCGCCGGTCGATCGAATCTGGCGCGCACCTCGGCGAGGGAAAGTCCGTCGATTCGCAGGAGTTTTTCCCGGGAGGTAGCGCCCCGCCGCACGGTCACGGCGCGCCGCGGGAGGTTGAGTTCCTCGGCCAGGAATTCGCACAGGACCGCGTTGGCGCGACCCTCGACGGGAGGGGCGTGGACCTTGACTTTCAGTGCCTCGCCCAGCCAACCCAGCACTTCGCTGCGCGGAGCGTTGGGGATCGCCTTGAGGGCAAGGAGACAGCTCTTTCCGGCGGGGATCATCCCAGCGCTTCCGCAAGGGCCGCGATGATCTCCCCGGCGGGCTCGGTGCCGCAGCAGAGGCGGAGGAGATCGGGATCGAGCTGGCTGGCGGCGAGCTCCGCGAGACCGCCGGGAGTCGTCACGAGATCGTAGTGCGCCAGATACATGAAGGGACAGATGAGCGTGGTCCTCATGCCGAAGCTGGGTCCTTTCGGGAGCCGCAGCCGATCGTAGAACGGCTCGAGTGCGCCGCGGAGGGTAAACGTGATCATGCCGCCGGTCGCCTCCGGTGCGCGGGTCACTTTCTCGAAATTCGCGCGCGATGCGACGTGCCGCGCCCAGAAGACGTCACGGACTCTTGGATGCGCCTCGAGAAACGCGGCGATCTTCGCCGTGTTGGCGTGGATTTGAGCCAAAACCGTTTCGGTCGCACCGATCTGGGCGGCGAGCCGCGCGAGGTCGCGCGCATAAACCGGCTCCAGCGCGGTCGTCGCGCCCCGGCGCAGTTCGTCCGCATCGCGTCCGGCGGAGTTGATGGCGATCAGACCGGCGGTGAGGTCGCCCTCGCTCGCGGTGTATTTCGTGAGGCTTGAGACCACGGTGTCGGCGAGGGCGAGCACCTCGACGTTGAAGACCGAAACCACCGAGGGATCGACGATCAGGTGCGCACCGTGCCGGCGGCAGAGGGCCGAAAGCCAGCCAACGTCAGGCGTCTGGATCAGCGGGTTCGTCGGCACTTCGACGAAGACACCGGCAATCCTGTTTCCGTGCTGGGAAAAAATCCGCTCGAGGCCGTCGCGATCCAGCGGATCGCGGACGTACACATAGTTGGCAGGCGGGTGGGTGAACTGCTTGAGAATCGCAATTGTGTCGAGGTAGAGCCAGCCGAGTTGCAGCCACACGGTGCGACCCCGGCTGGACTGCAGCCGGGCGCTGGCGGAAAACGCGGAGTAAATCGCGTTCATGCCGGAGGGGGCGAGGAGCAGGTCGGAATTAGCGGCCGTGGGCAGCGCGCGCCGCAGGACCCGCCGGATTTCCGCACCGGCGTCGCCGGGGAAAATTTCCTCTTCCGCCGGCGCCCCGGCGAGCCCGATGCGCCCGAGGGCATCCTCGGCTGCGCGCGACGACACGAAGCCGCCGATGTTCTGCAGATAAGTCTTCGCGCGGGCGAAAAGTTCGGACGAGGCCGGGTGCGAGACACCGTGCAGGCCGTCGCGGGCGAAAACCCGGCTGTCGGCGGCGGCGCCGCCGAGATGGGCCGCGAGGGCGGCCGCCATCCGGTCGGACGTCACCAGCCAGAGCGACCGCCCGGCGAGGTCGGCCAGCGTGGCGGTGTAATGCGTGACGAGTTGCCGGGTGAACGGATGCACGACGAAACGCGGGTAACCCGAGGTGAGTTCGCGCATGATCGCCGGATCTTTCTCCTCGTACCCTCGCACGGCGCGCATCGTGGGCAGGCTGCACGACACCGCATGCGGGCTGGCGGGGATGCGTTGGCCGAGAGGCAGAGGAGGGAAGGCGGACATGGCAGGGCGCAAGTTGAGGGCCGGGAATTGCCGGAGGCAAGAGTGGGCCACGCGCGCGGGGTGCGCTGCGCTGGGCCTTTGATTTCGGCGGGCCGTTGCGGGGCGGGGATTATTTGGTTGTGGGCTGCAAAAACCAAGTGACTTTTCCGTCAACGGCGGAAAAGTGCGCGGATGAAAATCCTTTCCTGGAACGTCAATGGGGTGCGCGCGGCGCTCGGCAAGGGATTGCTCGAGTGGATGGGCGCCTCCCGGGCGGACGTCATCTGCCTGCAGGAGGTCAAGGCGACCGCCGGCGATATCCAGCACGTCGTGTGGCCCAAGGGCTATACGGTCGCTTGGAATGCGGCGCAAAAGAAAGGCTACAGCGGAACCGCGCTGCTGCTGAAACGCCGCCCGCTGGCGGTGACGTCGGGGATCGGGTCGCCGGTGCACGACGCGGAGGGCCGGGCCATGACGGCGGAATTCGACGACTGTTTTGTGGTTGGCGTGTACGTGCCGAATGCGCAGCCCGAACTGGCGCGGATCGATTTCCGGCAGGCGTGGGACCGCGCCCTGCTGGCCTACGCGAAGAAACTCGAGCAGCGAAAACCGGTGTTGTTTTGCGGCGACCTCAACGTGGCGCACGAGGAAATCGATCTGGCGCGACCGAAGGAGAATGTGGGAAGCCCGGGATTTTCGGACGAGGAGCGGGCGGGTTTCCGGGCGTTCCTCGAGGCGGGATTCGTCGATACGTTTCGCGAATTCGAGAAGGGTGCCGGCCACTACAGCTGGTGGACGTACCGGGCGGGCGCGCGCGCGCGCAACATCGGCTGGCGCATCGACTACGTGATGGCGAGTCGCGCGCTGCGACCGCGGCTGAAGCGCGCGTGGATTGAGCCGGACGTGCCGGGCAGCGATCATTGCCCGGTCGGAGTCGAGCTAAGGTAGGAGGGACGTTTCGAACCGCGTCGCATTTTTGCTGCGCGCGGACGCGCCGTGGCCAGGCTCCGTGTCCTCCCCATGAAGATACACCCCCGCCGACCAAAGTGAATGGAGCATGCGCAGAACTGAAGGCCTTGCTGCTGTCGGCGCCGGTCCGCCGCCGGCTGGCGGTCGCCGAGAGCATGACAGGCGGTCGCGTGCAGTCGCAGATCACCGGAATTTCCGGGGCATCGGAGTTTTTCCTCGGAGGCATCACGGCCTATACGCTCGAGCAAAAAGTGACACTGCTTGGCGTTGACCGGGAGCACGCGGCGTCGGTGGATTGTGTCTCGGCGCGGGTCGCGGAAGAGATGGCCGCCGGAGCGTGCCGGCTGTTTCAGGCCGATCTTGCGGTGGCGACGACGGGCTATGCGGAGCCGGCTCCGACGCTGGGGGTGGCGACGCCCTTTGCGTGGGTGGCGGTGGCGGCGTGCTCGGGGGGCATGCCACGGGCGGTGCGCGGCGAGCGAATTGAGTGCGCCGGAGCGACGCGGGCCGAGGCGCAGGGCCGCGTGGCCGACGCGGCCCTCCGTGCGCTCCTTGCAGTGTTGCGGGAACAGGCCTGGCGCGGGATCTAGCCGCCAACGTGGCAGCGCAACCAAAGTCCGCCCCCGAGAGTACAGACGAAACCGGCGGTCGCCACCTGCCACGCCGCGCAGCCAAGCAGGGCGGGCTCGCGTTGTCGGAGCTTTGCCACGACCCCGACGCCGAACAGCACGGTGCCCAGAAGCACGAGCGCCGCGGCGGAGAGGAGGGCGCGACGGCGGGCGGAACCGGGCGGAGTGGGGGCGGAGCTCATGTCGCGGTGTTCTGAAAAAACTCGAGCACTTCGCCGCTGGGACCCTCGCAGAAGAAGAGCCGGACCGGCACGGTGCCGGCGCCGTTGGTGGTGGCGATGGCCACGTCCTGGGGCTCCACCGTGATCCGGGCGCCCGCGGCGCGCACCCGGGCGGCGACGTCGTCGAGGCGCGTCGTGCGCAGGGCGAAGTGCACGACCGAACCATGGGGCGCGGGCACGTAGTCGGGGTCGTCGAACAGCTCGAGATAATTGCCATCGCCCGTATCCAGCATCACCGCACGCCGGCCGGTGGCGCGCAGGTTCCAGGCGATCTTCTCCGTGCAGCCCAGCACGTCGCGATAGAAGGAGATCGAGCGGTCCCAGTCCCGCGTCTTCACACAGACGTGATGGAAACCGCCCGGGCCGAGGATGGGGTTGGTCATGACGGCAGGTAGCAGGGATCAAGCGCCCGGGGCCGGGTGACCAGGAGGAATCCGGTGGCGGGGATTTGACCGGGCGACTTGAGACTCGCTCCCTGGTGCGGCGGCCGCGGCGCGCGTCAGGGCGCGAGCCGCTGCACGAGGTTCATGAGCGGCAGGATTTCGGAGGTCGGCTGCACCCAGTCGCTGTAGAGCATTTCGGGCAGCGTGTAGCGCGTGTTGTAGAGGAGAAAATTGGCCTTGTCGCTGCGGGAAATGTGCCCGGCCTTCACCGTGGCGCCGGCGTAGAGGCCGACCGATTTGGTGTAGGCGAGCATCGGGGTCCGGAGAATTTCCTCATTGAAGCGCTCGGCCTCGGCGGCCTTGGGGCCGATGACGGCTTTGGCATCGACGCCCACGTTGAAACGCTGCGTGAAAAGAAGGCGCGGCGTCGCGTCGTCGGTGATGATGAAGATGCTCTCGACCGCCTTGGCGCCCAGTTGGAAACCGAGGCTGGCTTCGCCGGCGTTGACGAGCACTGGCACGCTCCAGCGGCCGCTGGCCTTTTTGACCATGATCACGCCATATCCTTCCTGCACGCCGATGAGAAAGCCGGCCTTGAATTGGTTGAGGATGATGATCGCGCGGGCGCGTTGCCAGACCGAAGGCGGAATCGCCAGCGCGGGGCGCGCCTGAAACTCCTGCAGAATCGCCTCGCAGGATTCGACACGAGCCAGGAGGTCGGCGCGCGTGGTTTCGGCGCGGGCAAAAGCGGCGCCCAGAAGCGCCAACAGCGAAAGGATCAGGAGTTTCTTCATAACGATGCGAATAGCTAAATTGGCTGCAGTGTATGCATGGGCTGGCAGCCTTGGAAAGCGCGGAGTGCGCGAGGTTCCGCCGTCGTTAATCCAGCCCCCGGGCGGCGATTTCGTCTTCATCCCAGCCCAGAAAGTGTCCCAGCTCGTGGAGATACGTCAGTCTGACCTCCCCCTGGAAGGCCGCAGTGTCCTCCCCGGAAAATTCCCAGAGGCTCTGAAGATAGAGAAGAATCTGGGGTGGCACCGGGTTGTCCTGGGCGAGTTCCGAGCCGTGTGGGCTGCCGGTGAACAGCCCGAGGATGTCGGGTTCGAAGCCTTCGGCGAGGACATCCGGCGCCGGGGCACGCTCATAGTGGACCGCTACGTCGCGAGCCAGCGAGCGGATTTCAGGCGGGAGCTGGCGCTGGGCGGCCCCGACGGTGTCGGCGGCGATTTGGGTGAGGCGGGCGAGGTCCATGGCTACGGTGCGGCCGGCAGTTCGGACGAAAGATCCAGCTTTTCGAAGCGGCCGCCGAGCAGCCACAGGCCGCACCATACTTCGCCCAACAGCACCGCCAGAACCGCAAGGGTGGCGATCATCACGGCAGTGGCCGGACCAAGCAACCATTGCCCGATGAAGATTAGCAGCGCGGCGATCGCCACGGCGGGCACGAGCGCACAGGCCATGGTCACAATCTGGGCAAAAAAGAAGATCATGCGCTGGCCGATCGCCTCCGGGCCTCCGCCGCGGGTGCGGGTCATCTGAAACCAGCCTGGGAAAAGCAGCGCGGCGGCATTGGGCACCAGCAACTGCAGGGCGACGAGCGCCGGCGCAATCAACGCCAGGCCCGCAGCAATCGCGACGCGCACCTGTGGGGTCAGCCACTCGAAACCCGGGCCGCCGGGGCGAAACGAAAGCGCGGCCGCCAGCAGCGCGAGCCACAACAAACCGGTGAGGATTGCGACCGGTGCGAGCAGTTCGCCGAGGATGATTTGCCAGCCGTGCAGCGGGTAGGTCTTGAGGATGTCGACATGTACCAGGTCGCTGCGAATATCCTGCCGCGCGAACTGGGGTCCGACGATCAACGTGTACGCGGCGAACAGCAGCGCGATCCCTCCGACCACGGCCTGGTGACCGCGCGCAGCCGGCTGCGCCCCGAGCCAGAGGCAGCCGGCCGTGATGACGGCGGCGCTGACGAGCAGCACCCGCTGGGTGAAATACGGCCACGTGGAGAGCAGGTTCTTCCAGAGAAACGCGAATTCCGGCCGGCCGGTGCCGCCGAGCAGAAACGGACCGGCGCGGCCTTTGGCGGGTGCGGCGCCCCGCCGCGCGCCGGCGCGCCAGGCGGCGATTCGCGCCCCGCTTTTCTGGGCGTGGTCGATCGACGCGTCCTCAAAGGCCACCGCCGAACGCAAGACCCAGAGAAAATGGAGGGCGACAATCGCGAGCGCCGGGCCGAACGCGCGAAAGAAGCCGGGTCCGTCAATCGCCAGAAACGGCCCGAGCAGGATTCCGACCGGCCAGAGCAGCCAGGACAGCGGCGCCGTTCGGGTGAGCGCGACGACCCAATCGGTGAACGGGCGCAGATCGAAAAGATTTCCGGGGTCGGGCAGTTGCACCTCGGCCGGCAAACGCGCAACGGCAGCCGCCACGACCCCCGTGATGGCCACAAGGATCAGTCCCCGCCGCCGCCAGGAGCCAAGTCCAAGATCAGCCAGGCGAGTGAGGGTGAAGTTGGCGCCGCTGAAGTGAAGGTTGAGCGCCGAGAAGATGAACCACCAGCCGACCGCATGCGTCAGGGCATTCCCGCCGAGCACGGTCCAGCGATTGGAAAATAGCGTCAACACGAGTGCTCCGAGCAGGCTGCGAAATTGCGAACTCAGCAGCTGGAAGAAAATGAGCGCCCGGCGCGTGATGGGGGCGGGGAAAAGAAACGCGATTTCGGCCTCGGTAAATCCCAGCGCGGCGCGTTGTGTGGGCACGATCCACATCAGGGCGAGGACCGCGAGCAACATGAGGGTGCCGAAGGCGGTGGTGACCGGCAGCCAGTCGAGCGGGAGAGAGGCATTGGCCGATTCCATCGCGGCCAGCGCCTGCGCGGTGGCCGCGCGCTTCCCGCGGGATCCCGGGGAGCCGCCGAACCCGCGGAAGAAGAAAAAATACAAGTAGGCGCAGCCGACGACCGCGCCGATCAGATATTTTGGCTGCCGCAGCCGCCGCCCGCGGGCCACCAGCCAGTTGCGGAGGGACATCAACCGGAGATAAAGGAGGGCGCTGAGCATGATCAGTCAGGGGTCAGAGGCCGGAGGTCAGAGGTCAGCGACCGAGTTCTTGGGTTGGAGGTCCGCCAGGACTGGTTCAGACGCGAAGGGATTGGTTTCTGCCATCTGATTTCTGCCGTCTGATTCAGCGTTCCGACCCTCCGGTCGCGCGGAGGAAGATTTCCTCAAGATTCACCCCGGTTTCGCCATTGCTGAAACGCGCGGCGACATCGGCGATCGTGCCGTCGGCGATTTTCTCGCCCTGCTTGAGGATGAGGACGTGGGTACAGACTTCCTCGAGCAGATGCAGCAGGTGCGAGCTCAACACGATGGTCGCTCCCTCGCGGGCGCGTTTGACGATCGAGTTTTTCATCCGCCGAATTCCCAGCGGATCGAGCCCGGTCAGAGGTTCGTCGAAAAACATCACCTTGGGCTGGTGGAGGAGCCCGCACGTGATGGCCAGCTTCTGCTTCATGCCCCGCGAGAGTTCACCCGGCAGCTGGTCGGCTTTGTCGGCGATCTCGAACTCCTCCAACAGTGGCTGCGCCAGCGTCGCGTGATCGTGGATGCCGTAGATGCGGGCGACGAAATTGAGATGCTGCCGCACGGTCAGATACTCGAAGAGCCGTGGTTCATCGGGAAAAAACGCGAGCATCCGTTTCGCCGCCACCGCGGCGGTGGCGATATCATGGCCGGCGATCCGCACGGAGCCGGCGGTTGCGGGGATGATGCCCGCGAGGCAGCGGAGAGTGGTGGTCGTGCCCGCGCCGTTGGGACCGACCAGACCGAGCACCTCGCCCGGGCCGACGGCAAACGACAGGTCGTGCACCGCCGCGAAATCACGGTAGCGCTTCATCAGGCCTTGAACCTCAATCATGAGCGGGAACCCTGCGGGGCGGGGAGGCGGGCCGCAAGCCCGCTCAGGATTTGCGTAACTACTTCCCCGGGGCTCCGTCATGCCGGGGATCCGGTTCTTACCGTGATGCCTCAAACCCAAAACCTCAGTTGCTCGTAAATTCCATGAACATTCGTAAATTCCTCATTGGTGCGGTCGCGTTTGGCGCGATGGCTTCGACCTCACTCCTGCAAGCGCAGGACCAAAAAAAGGGCGGCCGCGGCATGGGCACGCCGGAACAGCAGCTTGAGCGTCTGGAGACGGCGGTCGGCTCTTTGACCGCCGAACAAAAGACCAAGATCAAGGCCATCTACGCGAAGGCGGCCGAGAAGCTGCAGGCCATTCCGCAGGAAGAGCGCCGCGAAAAAGGCATGGAAATCATGCAGGCCTCCCGCAAGGACGTACGTGCGGTGCTGACCGCCGAGCAGCAGAAGAAATTTGACGAGATGGCGGCGCAGGGTCGCGGTGGTCAGGGCGGCCAGGGCGGTGAGGGCGGAAAGCGCAAGAAGAACAACTGAGTCACCTCTTTGTCAGGGGTTGGTGTTACTGGCCGCCGCGGATCGCAGCCCGCGGCGGCTTTCTTTTTTCCGCCGGTTTCGCTTCGACTCTCCGGCGGGCGCGGGCACCTTGCCGACATGCCCGAAAAAACGCGCGTGCTTGTCGTTGGCGGCGGTGCCGCGGGATTTTTTGCGGCCATCGCCTGCGCGGAGAAACTCGGCGCGGCGGGCGAAGTGACTCTCTACGAGGCAACGGCGCACCCGTTGGCCAAGGTCCGGATCTCGGGGGGCGGGCGCTGCAACGTCACCCATGCGTGTTTCGAGCCGCGGGAACTCGTCAAAAAATACCCCCGGGGCGGTCGCGAATTGCTCGGGGCGTTTCATCGCTGGCAGCCGCGCGACACCGTCGCCTGGTTCGCGGAGCGCGGCGTGGAGACCAAGACCGAGGAGGATGGCCGGATGTTTCCCATCACCGACAACTCGGCGACGATTGCCGACTGCCTGTTGCGGTCCGCGGAGCAGGCAGGAGTCAGGCTGGTGACACCACTGGGAGTGAGGAAGGCGGAGGCGGCGGGGCCCAATTCATTTTGGGTGACGCTGACCGACGGCACCGGTGTGCGTGGCGAGCGGCTGTTGCTGGCGACGGGCGGCAACCGCTCGTCGGTCGGTTTCGCGATTGCCGAGTCACTGGGACACATGATCGAGCCGCTCCTGCCGTCTCTGTTCACGTTTCACATCGACGATGCGCGGCTGATCGGGCTCTCCGGCGTGGCGGTCGAGCACGCGACGGTGTCCGTGAGCGGCACGAAACTGCGCGAAAGTGGACCGTTGTTGATCACGCATTGGGGGCTGAGCGGGCCGGCGATTCTGAAACTGTCGGCCTGGGGCGCGCGCGACCTTGCCGCGCGCCATTATGAGTTTCCGCTCACGGTGAACTTTGTGCCGCCGCACACGCGCGACTCGCTCGTGCGCGAACTCGCGGGCGTGCGCGACAAGAACCCGCGCAAGCAGCTCGCAACGTGGAGCCCGCTGCCGATGCCGCAGCGGTTGTGGGAGCGCCTGGTCGCCTCCGCCGGCATCGCCCCGACTTCCCAATGGACAGTGGTGGGCAACGCGGCTCTCGGCACGCTCGCCACCCAGCTGACCGCCGCCGAACTGAAGGTCGTGGGGAAAAGCTTGTTCAAAGAGGAGTTTGTCACCTGCGGCGGTGTGCGGCTGAGCGAGGTGGACTTTCGCACGATGGAGAGCCGGTTGTGCCCGGGTCTCCACTTCGCCGGCGAGGTGCTCGACATTGATGGGGTGACCGGCGGTTTCAATTTTCAGTCCGCGTGGACGACGGGCTGGCTGGCGGGACAGGCGATGGCGGGAGGAGTCGGCAATCAGTGATCAGTAGCCAGTAATCAGTATTCGGTGATCATTGCGCGGCTTTACGGCGGTCACCCACGCACTGCGGTGTAAGTCGTGTTGGGCCCGACGGCCCTGGGCGTCCTCGTCATCCCTTTCTGGCTGCGCGGGGATGGAACTGCTGGGGCTTTGACGGATCGGCAGAAGAAAGGCCGGTCTTTCGACCGGCCTTTCAAAAAGAAACAAGATCCCGACGGAGGCCTCAGACCTCGTAGGCTGGCAGCGATTTGTCGACCCGCGACTTGTCGAGTCGGGCAAACACCGGCACGCCGTTGTCGTGGGGCACCACGACTTCCCCTTGAATCAGGGGCTGGGCATAACGGAGGAACTGGAAGTTCATGCTGGTGCCATCCTCGTTGATCCACTCGCGGGGCAGCTTCTTGACGGAATTGGCAACGTCAGCGAGCGGCGCGAGACCTGTTTCCGAGGCGTACTGCTCCCCGTCACCGCGGAGCAGCGTGACCATCTTGTCGGTTTCGCCCCGGATGGCGGCTTCGACCGCCGCCTGGCCGGCCCGATAGGCCTCGTCGGAGTCGGTCTTCGAGACGGCGTGCCCGGCGCAACGCTGGAGCAGACCGGGCTTCGCCACGCGGATCTTCACGCCCGGCAGATTTTGCCCGATGATTTCGGCCAGTGCGTCGCCGGCACCGCCGAGCTGAGCGTGACCGAAGGCGTCGGTCTGGGCATCAGCGGCCACATAGTTGCCATCGGCATCGACCAAACCCTCGGCGACGACGATTTGGCAGAAGCGCTCGCGCTTGAGCACGCGTTTGACCTCTTCGAGGACCTTTTCCTGGTTGAATGGAATCTCGGGCAGGAGAATCAGGTGCGGCGGATCGTGCGGGTGATCGCGGCGTTTGGCGAGGGCCGCCCCGGCCGCGAGCCAGCCGGCGCTGCGCCCCATGACCTCGACGATTGAGACCAAATCGCCGTGGCCCATGGACTCGTTGTCGCAGGCGAGCTCACGGACACTGGCTGCAATGTACTTAATCGCGCTGGCGTATCCGGGGGTGTGGTCGGTGATGGACAGATCGTTGTCGATGGTCTTCGGCACGCCGATGACACGCAGATCGTAGCTCTGGGCCTGCGCGTGTTTGGAGATCTTATCCGCCGTATCCTGCGAGTCGTTCCCGCCGATGTAGAAGAAATAGCGGATGTTGTGTGCTTTGAAGACCTCGAGGATGCGGTCGAAATCCTGCTGCTTCTTGAGCTTGTAGCGGCAGGTGCCCAGCGCCGCGCCCGGCGTGTGCCGGAGGGCGCGGATCTGCTGTTGAGACTCCGAGGCGAGGTCGATCAAGTCCTCTTGGAGGATTCCCTGCACGCCGTTCAGCGCGCCGTAGATCTCCTCGATGCATTCATGGTTTAGCGCTTCGGAGATGATTCCCGCGACGCTGGCGTTGATGACGGATGTGGGTCCGCCGGACTGGCCTACCAAGACATTTCCTACGAGTTCAGCCATGAGTGTGGTGTGATAAAGGTTTGAGAGAACCTGAAGGTTCAGGAAAGCGGGTCGCGGTTGGTTGTGGCAAACTCAAATTTCCCGATTGGTGGAAAACACCAAACGGTGGAACCCGATGTCCTCATCGGGTTTTGCGCCGTACACTCCCAAATCAGCCCGTTGGGGACGACGGGCTCCACTTCTCATGGAAACCGCCACCAACCACTCGGAATGCGCCCCTACAACAACCGGCCAGGCTGGTACTCGGCGGCTCCGCGGTGTTTGCGGGCGAGGGGTTTCACTTCGGCGAGAAAAGCATCCACCTGGTGCGGCGCGGCGCCGACGAAGCGGGCGTTTTCCGACAGAATCGCCTGCAGGGCGCGCTTGCTGAGGCTGATGCGTTTGTCGCCGGAGAAGCGGGCCAGCAAGTCGGTGTCGCCGTCGCCGGAGCGTAACGCCTTGGCCGCCGCCAGCGCGTGCTCCTTGATCGCTTCGTGGGCCGTTTCCCGACCCGCGCCATGTTTTACGGCCTCCATTAGGATGGTGGTGGTGGCCAGGAAGGGGAGGTTGCGCTCGTTTTCGGCGGCCACGGCCGCCGGAAAGACCTCCATTTGTCGCAGCACGGTCAGGTAGGTCTCGAGCGCGCCGTCGATGGCAAAAAAAGCGTCGGGCAACGCCACCCGGCGGACGACGGAGCACGAAACGTCGCCTTCGTTCCATTGATGGCCGGCCAGTGCGCCGGTCATGGTCACATAGCCGGCCAGAATCGTCGAGAAGCCGCAGATCCGTTCGCAATTCCGGGCGTTGACCTTGTGGGGCATGGCCGAGGAGCCCACCTGGCCATCCTGAAATCCCTCGGTGAGCAGGCCGGCCCCGGCCATCAGCCGGAGCGTCGTGGCACCGCTGGCCGCCGCGGCGCCGAGTTGGTGCAAAGCCGACACTACTTCAAAATCGAGAGAGCGCGGATAAACCTGGCCGACCGCGGACAGCGAAGCATGGAAGCCGAGGTGCTTCAACACGCGGGCTTCGAGCTGGTCGACCTTGTTCGAATCGCCGCCGAGCAGGGTGAGTTGATCGAGTTGTGTGCCGACGGCACCCTTGAGGCCACGCACCGGGTAGCGCGGCAGCAGGTCCTCCAGGCGGGCGTAGGCGAGCTGCAGCTCCTGTCCGAACATCGCGAGCCGTTTGCCCAGCGTGGTCGGCTGCGCCGGGACGTTGTGGGTGCGCCCTGTGATCATCAGGTCGCGGTGATCCTCGGCCTGGCGGGCGAGCGCCAGCAGGGCCGCGGCCGTCTTGAAGTGGACCAGCTTGAGCGAGCGGAGCACCTGCAATTGTTCGACATTCTCCGTCAGGTCTCGGCTCGTGAGCCCGAGATGGATGAACTGCCGCTTCGCGAGATCCGAGAACTCCTCGATGCGCGCCTTGACGTCGTGCAGGGTCACCCGTTCGCGTTTGGCGATCGCGACGAGATCAATTTGCGCGCGCACCTTTTCGTAGTCCTTGATCGCCTCGGCGGGAATCGGCACGCCGAGGTCGCGCTGCGCCTTCATCACCGCGATCCAGAAATCGCGTTCGAGGGCCACCCGGCCGTGTTGCGACCAGATGTCCTTCATCGCACCCGACGCATAGCGCTCGGCCAGGACGTTGGGAATGGGGGCGGCGGCGGGGGAAGGTGTTTCGTTCACGGCAAAGAGGCGGACGTTAGGCGGGCCCCGCGTGCGATGGCGAACGGAAAGTGGCGGCGGTGGGATCTCCCGGTTGGCGTTTATCCGGGACAGCTGCCACCGGTTCGCACCGTCGAAATGCGTTTCTCTGTCTCGATCGGAACAAAGAAACGCACTTTTGTGGGTGCCCAACCTTCCGACAACTCGGAGATGCGCGTGGCTCTTCCCGGCGGGGCGTGTGCCGGCTCGCCTCCGGCGCGGGCCCGCGCAAGATTTCCCGCATGGCTCATTCCGTTTCCAGTCATCTCAAGCTGCGCGTGGCCGAGTATGACGAACTCATCCGCCGACTCGTGCCGGCGTATCCGGCAATGCGCCCCGTGCAACTCGAGTTGCTGGCGCTGGTGTTGCCGGACGGCGGTGAAGGCCGGCGCGTACTCGATCTCGGCGGTGGCACCGGGGCGCTGGCCGCGGCCATCGCACGGCGATTTCCCAACGTCGTGGTGGAAATCTGGGATACAGATCCGGAAATGCTCGCGACCGCCCGCGAGCGTTGCGCCGACTTCGGCGAACGCGTGCGCACGGTGGAGCGCTCTTTCACCGAACCGTTGCCCCCGTGCGACGCCGTGGCGGCGTGCATCGCGCTGCATCACGTGAAGGACCTCTCCGTGAAGGCGGGCATCTACCGCAACATCTTCGCCGCGCTGCGGCCGGGCGGTCTGTTCGTGAATGCCGACACCGCCGTGGGCGTCACGCCGGCGTTGCGTGAGCACGCGTTCCGGCTCTGGGCGCGGTCGATGGGGGCGCACGGTATCTCCGAAACGGAAGCGCACAGGCATTTCGCGAGCTGGGCGCACGAGGACTATTATCCACCCCTCATGACTGAATTGCGCCTGCTGGCTGACGCCGGCTTCGCCGAACCGGAGTGTTTCTGGCGGGAAGCGGCGGCGGTGGTGTTCGGGGCGATGAAGTGATCATTTTTCGATCCTGACGACAAAGCCGTCCGCCCCACAAATATGCGTCAGCAAATGTCGACTCCCCCGGAGGGGCGGCTTTCCAGCCGCCCATTTGCGACCCCGCCGAGATTCGGCGGCTGGAAAGCCGCCGCTCCGTGCGATCCACCTTGCTCCTGCAGGAACCGTATGTGCTGCGTTCAAATTGTGGTGCCTTGGCTCCCCACTTATACTGTACAATCGATCCGGTGTTGCGCGCCGCGGTGCGGCCCGCAAAACTACCGAGGTTCGTTCAACCCCCCCCCCCGATGAAACCCACCCATACCCTAGTCCTACTCGCAGCCTCGCTGCTCGCCGCTGGCGCTGCCGCCGCCCAGACCACTCCCCCGCCGAAACCGGCTGACAACGAGGCCACCGCAACGGGCGTGGTTGTGCTCTGCCCCTTCGAAGTTGGTTCCAAAAAAGACACCAGTTACGGTGCGACCAATTCACTGACCGCCACCCGCACTGCGCGTCCAATCAATGAGACGCCCCTTGCGATTCGTGTACTAACGGCGGAGTTCCTGAAGGATACCGGAGCGTCAAGTTCGTTCACCGATGCTTTCCGTTACGTTCCTAGCGTGGTGCCAGACAATCGTAGCGAAGGAGAAGGACAGAACATCTCTGGTTCAGTCATCGGATACGCTCGCGGCTTCCCACTCACCGGCGTCCTGCGAAACGGCGTTTCACGGAACGGTGCCTTCTCGTTACGAAATTTGGAAAGGGTGGGATTCCTCAAAGGTCCCGTTTCGGTTTTTTTCGGAGCAGCGGAGCCCGGTGGCACCGTCAATTACATTACCGCTTGGTCAGCAGAATTCATGGGCGCATTCCGGTTCGGGCAAATGGCCAAGGTTATGATATAGGGCCACCTCCATTGCCCTATAGGTTCGGAAACCATATGAGCGTCTGGTCACCACTCGGACTTTATTGTTCAAG
>SXGU01320404.1_pt1 | contig 22267 bp, 19 predicted proteins | sample 3174531 | NCBI WGS metagenome assembly SXGU01 (sample SAMN11356863, study PRJNA531348) | freshwater metagenome | isolation source: freshwater sample F1-140 | place: China: Fuxian Lake, Yuxi | collected 2017-12-25
CAAGATTTCGGTGGTGGTCGACGAGAAGTACCTTGAGCTGGCCGTGCGCGTGCTGCACAAGGTTTTCGAACTGGATCAGCAGCCGGCATAAGCTTTCAGAACACGCCCATGGCGAGCCCGCTCGCCAGCGTCGCTCCGAGTTCGCGGCAACGATCGAGCTCAGCCACGGCGATGGTCTTCGGCGCCAGAATCCGTTCCGGCGTCTGCGCCTGGGTACGCACGATCAAGGCCTCGGCGACCGCCCGCAGTCGCCATCCGGTCGCAATGCGCGCGATTTGCCGGGCCGCGTTCTGCCCGTCGCTGCCGGCGCAGATCAGCGTCGCGTAGGGCCGGCCGTTGATTTGATCCAGCGCCGGGTAGTAGCAGCGATCGAAGAAATCCTTCATCAATCCCGAGATCGCGGCAAGGTTTTCCGGCGTGGCGAAGACATAGGCGTCGGCGCTCAGCACGTCAGCCGCGTCGGCTTCCGCTGCATGCAGCAGGCGCGTCGCGACGCCGTTCTCCGCGGCCGCGCCGGCGACCAGAGCCCGTGCCATCTGTTCGGTGCCGCCGGTTATCGAGTGGTATATGACGAGAAGCGTTTTCATGCCGCGTGCCGGAAATGAAAAGGGGACCAGGCGCTGGTCTGATCCCCCTGCATTTGGTGGGCGGTGCTGGGATCGAACAAAGCCTGCGAAGCCTTGCGCTGCAAATAGCCAGAATCACGCTTGCTTGAGTGTACGCCCAAACTTACTCTCACTAGATCGTTGCTAAGTCCTCAAGCCGGCTGCAAGCCATCAGGAAGACTTCCTTCCACAGCTCGGCGATCAAGGCGAAATACATCCCCGCCTTTCTGCGATCGCCGGTTTCATGCTGGGTGTCGCCCTCATCCTTGAGGACAACGTAGAACATATCGCTGTTGATGAATATTTCATCACGTGTTGATGGTCTTACTTCACAGCATCCGCCATATCCTGTTCCGTCACCTTCCCTGAAAGATGAAGCCAGATCAGGATGGCCAGGGGCTTCGGGATATTCCGGCCCGATTCGTAGCGCGAGCCGCCTGATTGGGAGACGCCATATCGTGTCCAGAAATCCGCCTGTGTGATACCAATTTTCTTGCGGGTGTGGGCAATGTTGCTGAAGTCGAGTTTCTGTTTGCGGGCCATTGTGAGTCTCCTGTCGGTGTTAAATCAAGGTGGGGTAATGCCGGAGCAATAGAACGGGGGCGCGGCAGTCCAAGGCCATGGCGCGTCAGGCTCGCCGCGAGTTTGCTTTTCGTAGCCACCCGTCATGCCAGGAATGCCGTTACAACGGTCGCCGCGCGCATTGGCAAGGCTGGAGTGGATGCGAGTCCGCTGCGCGAACCGAGGGATACTCCGTTCATCATGGCTCATCGTTACACCTGTCCGCGTCGGGCGGACTGCGTGGCGAGCACGACGGTAATCCACACCGACACTCCTCCAAATGACGCGGGTTCGATCTGAATGAGCGCCACCCGGTCGGCCCGCTGAAAAGTCTGGTTGCTGACTCGCGCATGGACGGTCAGGGTCCGGCTCCAGCCAAGCTTCGCCATTCCCGCGGCAAAGTGGTTGAAAACCTCGGTCTGAGACATATCCAGCTGAATCACGATGCGCCCGATCCAGCGATCCTGGCTGCCCATGATCATCGACTGCTCCGCGTCGAGCTTGGCGCCCGCGGGTATCGGAATATCCGTGATCGGCAACTGCTTGGACGACCCCTCCGCCTTTTTAAATTCGGGGCTGGCCGAACTGCTCGGCAATTGGCCCGAAGCGCAAGCGCCCAGTGCCATAGCTGCGCCAAGCGCGAGACAGGCAATCCCGGGCTTGAAAATCGACTTCATGGCAGGCAGCCCGCCATTCATGCGAGTTTCCCGGCGGCTCGCCAGGCGCTGCGCAGGGTGTGCCGCAGGATGGGGTCGCGCCACAGACGCAGGGCGAGCGTCAAGCGGTTCATGTCGCCACCCCGCCGTGCTTGATGACGGCGACCGGATCGTTGCTGTACGTCGTCACGCTTTCAATCCCGGCCGATCGCCGCACGGCAAGATTGTCGGGAGGATTGTATCGAGTCAATTGACGAATTCCCGGACGGTGTCGATCAGCCGCCGAGGGCTGAATGGCTTGATGAGATAAGCATCCGCTCCGAGGTCCATTCCCTTTTCACGATCGACTTCCTGACCACATGCAGTGATCATGATGACCACCACGTTGCGCATGGCGTGAGTACTCTTGATGACTTCAAGCACCTCGAAGCCGTTCATTAACCCCTGTATCTTGACGTCAAGCAACACAATGCCGGGCCGCATGTTCTGGATGATGGTCAGCGCCGACGCGCCATTCTCCGCTTCGAGGATTTCGCCGCAGTCGGCCAGGCTGATCCGCAGCATTTTTCTGATATCGGCATTGTCTTCCACGACGAGGATTTTGCATTTCACGATGCGTTCTGCTTCCTAACGGGGCGCGAGTTCGTGTCATCTGTCATTATTTCGGCAAGATCTCGCGCGAACTGCATGGCCTGGATGGCGATTGAACATTCGGAGCAGGTGTCTCCGGACAATCTCGCCGGCGCTCCAACCGGCAACTCGAAGACGATCGATCCGACTTTGCCGCTTTCCCGGTCAACGCGAAGGCTTCCACCGTGCAGTTCGATCACCCGCTTGCACAATGACAGCGTCAGATTCAGCGATTCCTGGGGTTTCGACCCCACCGCGTCGGGCAGAGGCAACATCGCGCGGATGCCCTTGTCGGGAATGGTTTCGCCATAGTTGGTGACGGTCAGCAAAACGACAGTTCCAGACGACCTCGCCGAAATCAGGATATTCACGCCAGGGCCAATCCGCTCGACCAAGTGCGCCAGATAGCCGGCCAGAGCCCGCGACAGAAAGAGCCGGCTGCCATAGACGACCGGCAGCCGGTCATCCAGTCCGCAGTACATGACGCGAATCTGGCGCTGCGCAAGCAGCGATTTTGTTTCAAGCAGTGCTTCATCGACCAGCGTTTTCACTGGAATTCGATCGTCGCCCCGCATTGGCGACCACTTGTAGGTGGATGCCAGCAGGGATATTTTCCCGAGAACCTCCTCCAGCGAAGCGGCTTTCCGCGATACGCCGGCAAGCACCCCCTGGAGCGGCCAATTCCCGTCCGCATGAAGCTCGAACTCCGCCCGCATGCCGGAAACGGCCGACAGGAAATCCTGCATGGGGGCGTTGAATTCGCTGTGCAGCATCTCCGCCAGGTTGCGGACCGCGTTTTCATACAAGCGCGCGGCGGTAATGTCCTTGATGACCACCATGAATCGCCCGCCCGCCGGGCTCGGCAACAGCGTAACCCTCATCAGGGCCGCATGCTCGGATTGGCGCGGCAGTTCAATCTCGAAGGTCAGCGGCGGCTTCAGATATCCACTCCGAATGGCCACAATCTGGCTTTGCAGCCACTCGGGGGCAATCTCCTCGACATGCGTTGCCTGCAGGGCAGCCAACGCCGCCGGATTGGCGTAAGCCGTCTTGCCGGTCGCGGATACGATGAGCAGCCCATCCTGCAGGCTGTCGAACAAGGTTTCCATATTGGGGTTCATCGACACGGCCCGACCGGATCGCGAGGCATGCTTCGAATCATCTGACGAAACGCACCTTGCCGTCGCGCACAACCGCTCGTGTCGCCTGCAATCGCTGCTTTTGGCCGGCGAGGCGTGCCGCCAACTCGGGACTGATGGCGATGCTGGCCTGGCCTACCGGGGAAGGATGTCCGAACTCGCTCTTCCGCAAATGCGCCAGGCGATCGGGTACGCCAGCGGCTTCGCCCGGATCGGTCTTCTCCGCAGTCGGCGCGCCGATGCCGCAATCGCCCGCTGCGCATACTGCGATCACTGTCGCAATGATTATTTGAATAGCCATCGTGTCTCTTCCATTTGCCTTGAACCCTGTTGCATACCGAGGCGATACAACGCAAAGATATCGCATCCCATATGCTCAATTTATTAAGAATTGTTTGGTCGTAACAAGCGGATCGAACCCGCACTGTCGCATCCGCTGCCTGAAAAATGGCCGCGAACAAGTTACGGTTAAAAATGCGAAATGAATTAGAAATCGAATTCGGGCAGTTCAAGGATGAAGTTCTGAACGCCGGGCGAATGCCGCCCGAACTGCACCCGGGCCCGAAGGAAGTTCACGCGTCGTCGGCTGCAAACTCCGTTGACGCTGAATCCTTCCTCATCGCGGTATGCCGCAACCAGTGCCGATCAATTTCATTGATCGCTGAACCTGCGCCGGACATTCCGGCAATAGGGGGGCGGGTTTACCTTTCTCGCAAGGCTTCCGAGAAGTTCCCGATAAACGGATCAAGCGCGTAGTCGATCACGCGCCGCTGGCCTGTAAGAATGCTCGCCGTTACTTGCATACCCGGGTATAACTGGTAGCGCTGGATGCCTCGTTCAAAAAAACCGCGCTCGGTTTCGATGCGTACCTTGTAGTAGGGATTGCCATCCTTGTCCGAGATGGTGTCCGGACTGACGTTAACCACCTTCCCGGGAATTTCGCCAAAACTCACCAGATCGCTTGATGCAAGTTTGATCTGGACCGGTTGTCCGGCGCGGACATAGCCGATATCCCGAGTGGGCAAACGTGCCTCGACGACCATGGAGTCATTGGCGGGCACAATATCGGCGACGGGTTCGCCTGCCTTGAGCACGCCTCCCACGGTGGCAACGTAGAGCACTTTGACGATGCCATCGACCGGAGCACGAACCACGGTTCGATCCAAACTATCCTTGAACTTACCTGACCGCTCGGTGTTCTCGTTGAGCTCGCGTCGTAGTGTGTCTAGTTGCGAACGTACCTCCTGAAGGTAAGTTGATTGAATGTTGGTGATGTTTGCACGTGCTTCGCGCATAGATGAATGTGCTGCACTGATCGCGGCCTCGTCTTCCTTGAACTTGCTTTGCAGCGCTTCCCGCTCCCGGAGTAGCGAAAGATGCTCGAAGCGGGACGTAATCTGGTCTTTGAGCAGGTCTTCACTGATGTCTATTTTTTCATTCAAAAGTTTAACGGCCTGACGGTTTCCTGAAAGACGCGCCTGAATCTCGTTGATTTCCTGTTGCCGCCGGGAAATTACCTCGTTTTGCATGCCGGTTTGAGCAGCCAATTTACCGCGGCGAGCCGCGTAAAGATTTCTAACCTCGGCAACCAATTCCGGATTGGCAGTTTCCATCTGTTCAGGGAAGCTCGGTTCCCGATTCGACGCCTCGGCTTCCAGTCGCGCAATGTTCGTCCGTAGTGCGTCGATGCGGACGCCTGATTCGCGCACGTCAGCGCCGGTTCGGGTTTCCTCAAGGTCGACCAAGGCTTGGCCGGTTTTGACGACATCCCCTTCTTTCACCAGGATGCGTTTAACAATGCCGCCCTCGAGGTGCTGCACTTTTTTCAATTGCGAACTGGGCGCGACGATCCCGGCGGCAACGCTGACGATTTCAAGGCGACCGATGAGGGACCATAGGAAAAACAGCCCACAACCCCACATCAGCACCTTTTGCAACTTTCGTGCAGATTCATCAATGGCCGTCGTAGAGGGCAAGAACTTTTCCGGAGTGGCCTCAAATGCACTCTCCTCACCCGGTGTAGCCATATCTTCGGCGGGCAGGCTCAAAATACGACCGGCCCCCGAGCCCGAAGGGGTGTAATTGGAGTTGGCAGCAACGCTGGGCGTGGGCTTGACACCCAGGTCAAGAATAAATTGAGCCGCCCGCAACATGCCGACATCGGACGACGCAATGATGATGGTTCGCCCCGCCAGCGAAAGGCGGTTAAGCACGGCGTAAACTGCTGCAATTCCTTCGGTATCCATGCCCTCGGTGGGTTCGTCAAATACCACCAAGGGGCCTTCCGAGAGAAGTGCGCGAGCCAGTGCGATGCGCCGTCGGATTCCGACCGAGAGTGCGGCCCCCATATCGATCATGGGTGAATCGAGCCCTTTCATGCTTTGGTCGAGAAAGCGCCGCAATCCGGCATGACTGATCGCAACCATCAACAGGGCTTCTGAGGCCTGCGGGTTGGCCGCCAGCAGGTTGTCGCGCAGCGTGCCGGGCAGGAATGTCGGTTCCTGGGGCAGGTAGCACACCTGCTGGCGCCACCATTGGGGATGTAGTTGGCGGACATTCACTCCGTCGGCGAGTAATTGCCCGCGCTGCGGATCGATCAGGCCGGCCAGCATCCGGCAAAACGTGGTTTTGCCGGATCCGTTGGGGCCGGTGACGGCGAGCACAGTGCTCGGGGGGAGATGCAACGACAAGGATTCAAACAGCGGCGTACCTGTGCCCGGGAACCCAAAGCCCACATCCGAAAAACCAAGTCGCCCTTGAAATTTGATCAGGGCCGATCCGTGCGAGGCCTCCTGAGGGAGTTTGGCAAAGCGCCGCAGCATATCCACTGACGATTGCGCTCGCGCCAGCAGATCGCCAAGGGAAACAAATCGGGTCACGCTCAGCAGGGCGCGTGTCGACAGGATGCTTGCGCCAATCAGTGCGCCGGTGTCCAGTTGTTGTTTCAATACCAATATGGCACCGATGGCATAGATGACGACAGTGAGCACCGACGCCGCGATGGAGCCTGTAGAGGAAATCAGCTCCTGACGTTGATAGCCACTGTTTGATAGCTGCCGCACGCGGAGACTATGCTCGCGCCACAGTCGCTGCATGAATCCGCTGGCGTTGAACGCGCGAACCGAATCTGCCGAGGAAAGCGTGGCACCGACAATAGCCCCGCCCGCGCCTGTTTCGCCATTGATCACCATCGCTCGCTGGCGCTGTTCGGCTTCACCTCGACGCTGCATGCCCCAGACCACGCCAATCGCCAAAAATGTCACCAGACCCAGCCACGCGTTCAGCAGCATGACCGCCAAGGCAAACAGGATCGCGAATGGTGCATCCAGCAAGGCCAGCAAGTTGGGGCCGCTATACACCGCCCGGACGGTAAAGATGCCGGTCGAAATTTCCTGTCGTGCTCCCGGGGCCAGTTGAGACAGTTCCAGAGAGCGGCAACTGGTCAGGGCAGCGAGGGCCTGCGTGGTGAGCCCCTCGGCCAGGGATTCCATTCGCCTGTGGGCGAAAGTCAGTCGCAGATGCCGAAACAGTTGTTCCAGCGCAATGGCACCCAAAACGCCGAAGGTCAGCGTGAGCAATGTGGCATCCACCCCATAGCCGATATATCGGTTGAGTATCTGAATGACATAAACCGATGTCGCCAGCCCGAACAGATTGATCAGCACCGAGCTGATGGCAAGGTGTATCGCCGCCGGGCGGTCGGACTTCAGCAGAGCAATGAGTTCGTGCAAGAGGCTGCGTGCTCAAAAAGAAAAAGCCGATGGAGAAGAGGTCTCCATCGGCCTGGGGGTAGGCAGCGCTTACGCGCCGAGAACGATCGACGTTTGTGCGTCTGCTGCCGACAAGGCCGTATCCAGCGAGGCAACCAAAGTGAAATCGGCTGCTTCGACGGCATTGTTGGTGTCGGCGTAGGCGTAAATCAGGGTCGTATTGTTATTGGTGGCAACGACAAACAACGCGTCAGCACCATTACCAGTTGTTGTACCACCGCCGAAGTTAGCGTAGTTGGCCAACACGTTGCCCGTTATTTGATTGTCAGCGAGGTTCAGACCGAAGCCGCCTTGCTGCGGCGGGCCAGCATCGACATACACGGCCTCGATGTTTCCGTTAGTGAGATTAATCATGCCACCACCATTGTGGTTGGTATCCCATGACAGTGCGTTGGCATTCCCTCCTGCACCATCATCCAGCGCTGTATTGGCCCCCATGACAAACTGAACCCGGTCACCCGTGTTGCCTCCGGCAAACACGTTGAAAGCAGTAATGGTGTCTGTGCCGTGGGTCAGATCAGCAAATGCGACGATATCGTTACCCCCGTCGAGCGTAATGCGGTCATTGCCAGCCCCGCCGGAAATGGTGTCATTGCCACCCCCGCCGGAAATGGTGTCATTGCCCGCGCCGCCGATAACGGAGTCATCGCCCATGCCACCAAACAGCATATTGGGAGCCGTTGCGTGACCCGTCATGGCGTCATTACCGCCGCCGCCAAACCCCATCACACCAACGGCATTGGTAAGACCGCTGCTGGCGTCAATTGTGTTGGCACCAGAGTCACCCGCAAGGATGTAGCCCCTATCCGTTCCTGATGTTTGCATGATTCCATTGAGGGCTGGATTGACGGAGTTGTCATTGGCGTTGCTGGCATCCACGGCGACATCCGAGGCGCTGAGTTGCTCAACCGTCCGCGCAATCGTGATGGTGCCAATTGCCTGGTTTCCCGCCAGGTTGGTTTCGGTCACCAGCACGTTATTTACATCAGCAGAGGAAATGACGAGTTTAATTCCACCTGCTACGTCGGATAGCGAACTGAACGTCACACGATCCGTCCCTCCCGAATCGGTGATGACGTCTGTGCCTCCGAGATTTTGTCGGGCCAAAAAGAAATTGGTGTTTTGCCCATCTCCTTGAAGGTTGTCATTGCCTGCGGTGCCGGGGATATCGGCCGCGAAGGTGGTGGGTGGCGCGTTGTTGCCGACTGGTGGGGGCGGCGGCACGAAGTTGTTGGACGGGACGAAGTTGTTCGGTGGCGGGATATTACCTCCCGGCGGCGGTAGTGAGGGATCAAAGCCCGCGATTCCGCCCGGAATATAGCCACCGGGGCCACTGAATCCACCGGGGCTTGCCGGCCCACCCGCAAATCCACCGGGACCATCGAAGCCACCGGGGCCGCCTGCGAAGCTGCCTGGGCCTGCCGGACCACCCGCAAATCCTCCAGGCCCACCAGGACCCCCGAATCCACCGGGGTCAAATCCTGCGGGACCCGCCGGACCACCGGCAAAACCGCCTGGGCCACCGGGGCCGCCTGCGAAGCTGCCTGGGCCTGCCGGACCACCCGCAAATCCTCCAGGCCCACCGAAGCCGCCTGGACCTGTCGGACCACCGGCAAAACCGCCTGGGCCACCGGGGCCGCCTGCGAAGCTGCCTGGGCCTGCCGGACCACCCGCAAATCCTCCGGGACCTCCAGGGACACCGGGACCTGCCGGACCACCCGTGAAGCCTCCGGGACCACCAGGTCCGCCCACGAAACCACCGGGACCTGCCGGACCACCGGCAAATCCACCGGGGCCGCCGTCAGGGCCGGCCGGGCCGCCCGTGAATCCTCCGGGCCCCCCTTGGCCGGGACCGCCTTGGCCTTGGCCACTCGCAAATCCACCGGGACCTCCAGGGCCTGCTGGACCACCAGTGAATCCTTCGGGGCTACCTTGGCCGCCAGCAACCGGACCCCCGGCAGGAGCGTCACTCGCAACAGGAGCACCACCACCCTGAGCCTGAGCAAGAATTATCCGTTCGCCAGTAAATGTTGGCATTGATTCGAGCGCGTCGTTTGCCATGATTTCCTCCTGTTACGCGATTGCCGGACGTTAGTTCAGTCTGGCAAGTGGTGTTTTGACGGCAGAAGTCTCGCCAATCATTGAGTATTGACTGTCTTACTTTTGTGTTTCACTGGATGGAGAAACCGGGCGAGCGCCCTCACCGAGCACGGTCACCAGGTCAAGTTTGCCCATCGCCGCCAGAAGCGCATATTTGGCCAGCACCGCATCAACGGATGCCGATTCGGCGGCGCTGGATGCGTTGATATAGGCCGTTTCTCCATTCAGGATATCCAGCAGCGAACGCTTTCCAAGTTGCCGCTCCTTGCGGGCAAGTTCAAGAAAGTCCCTTGCCGAATTCGCTTGTCTCTGAAGATAATCCGCATTCGCATGCTGGGTCAGGACGTTCTGCCAACTGTCGCGAATCAGGTTTTCGATACCAATTTGTTCGTCGGTATAGCGTTCATTTTGGGCAAGATAATTGGCTGTTGAACCTTCACTGGCTTCCTTGTGCTTGAAGCCAGCAAAGAGTGGGAAGGTCAATTCGACTTTACTCAATGTTTCGGTCTTAAAACCCGCCACAGCCGAAGCGTTGAACTTGTCGCTGTATTTATACGAATAGTTGATGCTTGGACCGTACAATTTGGCCTGATCTGACCGCATCTTTTCCTTGGTGGCAGTCAATCCGAATCGGGACATTGCTAAGGCGAGATTATTTTGCAGTGCGCCTGAAATGGCCTCATCAAGACTTTTTGGCAAACTGGCATCGGGTAGCTTTGGTTTGACGATGTTATTCGTCTCAACCTTGACATCATTGGCACCTCTTACGCCAACCGGGTTCGTGACAAAACGCAGGGAGTCTTTTCCGGCATCGCGAAATGCAGCACGAAAACCGTTCGCCGCATTGACCAATAATCCGTGCGCCCGCTCATAGTTGGCATAGGCTGAGTTCAAGGTGGTTTTTGCCTGCAATACATCCGTGGCGACACCCGCCCCACGTTTCACCTTTTGCTCTTCGAGTTCGACTTGTTTTTTTACACTTTCCAGGGACTCTATCGCCAATTTTTTGATCTGCGTCCCGCGGATAAGATTCCAATAGGCCGCAACGGCTTGCAACGTCACGCCTTGCTGCGCTTGCTTAAGGGCAGCTTCGGCTTTGTCAGCGCCGGCGTCAGCCGCGCGAATGTCGGCAGTGGTTTTTCCAAAATCCCAAATCAATTGCTTGAAGGTGATGCTGTTGTCTCTCATCGAGTAAGTGACGGGGGGATTGTTGGCGACAGAAGCTGTTCGTTCGCGTCCTCCGGCGGCGGTCAGATCAACGGACGGCAAGTAGTCGCCGAGCGCAACCCGCGCGCTTCTCCGGGCCGACTCAAGATCCCGTTGAGCGGCGTTAATAAGTGCGTGACTTTGCAGCAGATCAGGCAAAATCTTGTCCAGCGGCTGAGCGTTGGCGTGACCCACCGCAAACGCACTAAGTACGGCCAAGCTTACCCGACGCATCGAAACCACTTTTTCATGTCGTGTCCAGAAGTCCGCCTGATTGAGTCCGCTTTTCTTGCGGGCGTGGGCAAGGTTGTTGAAGTCAAGTCTCTGTTTGCAGGCCATCATGAGTCTCCTGTGAGCGTGAAATAGCGCGGCGCGAGTAAAAGTTCGTTGAACTAATATACAAATTTCATATCTAGTGGATTGCGCAATCAGATATTGGAGGCTGCGATGGGTGTCAGACCAAATTGCAAATAGTGCTGAGTGAAATGGAGCGTGAGCAGTTGGAAGCCTGGACGCGTCGCCACAAGACGGCGTTGGCGATGCATGCCTTGAACCCTGTTGCGTACCGAGGCGATACCAGGCAACAGTAGCGCATCCCGTTTGTTTTTTTTGTTAAGAATTATTTGGCCGCGGCGGGCGGCTTGAGCCCGCACTGTCGCAGGCGCTGCCTGTAGAATGGACGCGAACAATATCTGGTTAAAAATACGCGTCGACAGCAAAATGGACACGAACAAATCAAGGGTGGCGATTCTTGAGGATGACGCGGACTTCCGAGAATTTCTTCGCCGAATTCTGGAACGTGAATATGACGTGATCGTGGCTCGCGATGGTCTGGATTTACGCCGCCTGGCCGACATCGGCGGCATGGATGTCATTGTCCTGGATATCGGGCTCGCGGGCGAAAACGGCCTTTCCATCGCGCGGCAGATCCGTTCCGAGTCCGGCGTGCCACTGGTTTTTCTTTCCGGGTATTCCTCGGAAGACATGATCGTCAAGGGTCTGTCCCTAGGCGCCGATGACTATATAACCAAGCCGTGTCCGTCAAAGGTGCTTGTGGCTCGCATCGAAAACGCGTTGCGGCGGAACGGGCCGCGCCGGACGGCCTCGCAGAGCCGTCTCAAGATTGGCGTGTTCGTCCTCGATGAGGGGGGGCGGGTGCTGAGTCATCCGGATGGTCGCCACTCAACTCTGACGGAGAAGGAGACCAAGATACTGGCCTCGCTGGCGCGGGCCGAGGGTCAGGCACTGTCGCGCGATGAGTTGTACCGGCGCGTTTTTGGCCGGGACTGGGACTGCGAAACCCGAATACTCGAAGTGCATGTTTCCCATCTACGCAGAAAACTGGCATGGATTGGCTGCGACAGAAAGACCATCACCTCGCTCCGCGGACTCGGGTATCGCCTGTATCCGCTTTCGTGACACTCGTATCGCCAAGGACGGTCATGTTCGGCGCCGCATCGCCAGCGCCGACTTTCACATGATCTTCGCGCCAACGTGGCGGGGGCTCAACCGTCTGGTGGTCGGTTGTTTCGGCCGGCGCGGCTCGCCACCGCAACCGGTGGTGCTTCCTCCCGCCGGATCGAAGGCAGCCAGAGCGTGACGGAGGTGCCGACGCCGGGCGAGCTGACAATCTCGACCTGGCCACCGAGCAGTTCGACGATCTCCTTGACAATGGCCATGCCCAGTCCGGTGCCGGGTGTCATGCCCGACGTGTCGACGCGGTAGAAGCGCTCGCAGACGCGGGCGGCCTGTTCCGGCGTCATGCCGATGCCGTGGTCGGTGACGGAAATGCCGACAAGGACATGGCCCTCGCGTGCCCGCGTGGCGCCGTGGATCTCGATGGCGCCGCCGGCGGGGGACTACTTGGCGGCGTTGCCCAGCACGTTGGTCAGGGCCTGGCGCAGCTTGGCGGCATCCGCCAGCGCCGCCGGCAGCGTGCCGATGGTGTCGTCGATGCGCAGGGGCCAGCGCGCCGGATCGAACCTAACCGTCGCGACCGCTTCGTCGAGCAGCGGCGCCAGCGCCACCGGCTCGATCTTGAAGTCCTTGCCGCGACGCGATTCGATGCGCACCAGGTCGAGCAGTTCGTTGATGATGTTGACCAGCCACTCGGTCTGCTTGTGGATGGTGGCCAGAAGGTCCTGGCGCGTGGCTGCGTCGAATTCCCGGCTCATCAGCAGTTCGGTGAAGCCGTAGATGCTCGCCATCGGGGTGCGCAGCTCGTGGGCGGCATGCGAGAGGAACTCGCTCTTCATGCGGTCGACTTCGGTCTCATGGGTGATGTCGCGGAAATACGCGATGCGGTCCATGCTCCTGGAGCCGCTGCGCACGCCGATAATCTGCAGCACGATTTCGCGCGGTCTGGCCAAGGTCAGGGTAAGCCGCCCGGATCCGGTTTCGCTCGCGGCGAACAGCGCTTCGAGCGATGCCTGGCGTCCGGGCTGTTCGGTGTGTTCGCGCAGCCGCCGGTCGAGACTGGCGAGCGACTGGCCGATGACGAGTTCGACCGGCAAGCCGGTCATCTCCAGGAACGCCGGATTGGCAAAGATGACCGTACCGTCGGGTGCCAGCGCGATGAAGCCGTCCGGGCTCAAGTCAAATATCGCCGTGATCAGTGCGCTGCGGTCTCGCAGCTCGACGTCCTGGGAGTCCAGCTCGACCTGCTGCGTGCGCACCTCGCGCCGCGCGGCAGCGGCCTGGCCGGTCGTGACGAGCAGCAGAACCTGCAGCAGGGTCGCCAGCAGCAGGCCGGTGACGCCCGTGACCCACGCCACCCAGGGCCGGTTGGCGGGTTGCCAGGCGGTGATCGGATAGACCGTGAGTTCCCAGTTGCGATCCGCCATCGCCAGCGGGAAGCGTACGCCGGTCGTTGCCTGGCGCTGGCCCGTGGCTACGCCTTCCGACTGGAACACCTTGTCGCGCAGCCCCCCCGTGATGTCGTCGATGCGAAATGCGAGTCCATCCGCGCGCACCGGATCGGTCGCGATCCGCACCATCTGATCCAATTTGATGACGCCCACGGCGAAACCGATCAGATCGCCGTCACCGGACTCTCCTCCCCCGTAGGCCGGATGCAGCAACAGGGCGCCGACGCGCTTCTGGTTCTCCTGGACCAGCTGGATGGTGGCCGTAATGCTTGGGCGGCGCGACTCGCGCGCCCGGCGGATTGCATCCTGGCGCACCGGCTCGGAATTGATGTCGTAGCCCAGCGCCGGCAGGTTGCCCTGCAGGGGCGCGATATAGCCCACCACGACATGGTCGGCGCGTTCCGAGGCACGGACCAGCTTGTTTTCCGCATTGCGCTCCCGGATTTCGAAGTCCGGTCGCGGCGTCGCTCGCGCCATGCGGCGCTCGAAAGCGGCGCGGTCGTCGCGGCGCACGTGGGGATTGAAGCTCAGGGCGAAGATATCCGGGTTTTCGTTCAGCGTGACGCGCGTGAAGTGGTCGAATTGCCCGAAGCTCATGTCCGGCGAGACTTCGATGAGGCGCTTGAGCGCCGCCAGGGCTTCCTGGTGGGCGATGAAGCGCTCGGCGAGCCGCCGCGCCAGTAGTTCGCCGTGGTGGCTGACCGTTTGTTCGCGCACCGTCCTTTCCCACCGCGAAACCGCCACATAGCCGCCGGCAATCACCAGCAAGGCAACCAGCATCGGCAGCCACAGCGCGGCGCGGCGTTCCTGCCAGGGCGCGCGCGCGCGCAGCAGCCAGGCCAGGCTCAGGGGCAGGGCCACAAGCACGCCCAGCGTGTCGCCGACCCACCAGCTCCACCAGGTGAACAGGAAGTCGGATGGCGGCGTCAGCCCATTCAGGTAGAGCGTGCCGACGCCGAAGCTGGCCGAGACCAGGCAGGCCAGCGGTCCGGCGGCGGCCAGTAACCGCACGATGTCGCCGGCGGATTCCATGCTTTGCCAAGTGGTGCCGGCCATGCGCCCGGCGAGCCAGGCAGCGACCTGCGCCTGCACTGTGGCACCGGCGGCGATCCCCAGCGCGGTCGTCAGGGTCGTCATGCGCGCGGCCTCGCCGAGGCTGCCGATGCTCAGGTTCAGCAGCAGGGAGCCGAGAGCGATTCCGGGCCAGGCGCGCTGCCCGGACCAGAGCATGATCGCCACGGCAAAGCCCGCCGCCGGGAAGATCGGGCTGGCATAGCCCGGAGGGATCGCGAGGGCGACCCCGGCATGACCGAGCACCAGATAGGTCAATGCGACGAGCGCGATGTAGCCGATGGGGTAGGACCGCACGGTTGCCTCGGCTCGTGAATTGGCTGTCATTTCGTATCCCTTTCGGATTCCCTGGTGCCGGCCGGCAGCCACAGTGTCACCGTGGTGCCCGCGCCGACTTTGCTGACGATCTCGACATGCCCGTCGAGCAGTTCGACGATCTCCTTGACGATCGCCATGCCCAGGCCGGTGCCGGGAATCTTTCCCGAGGTGTCGGCGCGGTAGAAGCGCTCGCAGACGCGCGCGGCCTGGTCCGGCCGCATGCCGATGCCGTGATCGGTGACGGCGATGCCGATGAAGCGATTGCCCTCGCCACCGCGCGCGGCGCAGCGGATTTCCACGGCCCCGCCTTCGGGCGAATACTTGGTGGCATTGCCCAGCACATTGGTCAGTGCCTGGCGCAGTTTTCCGGCGTCGGCGCGTACCGGCGGCAGGTCGACGGGGCACGCCATGTCTACCGGCCAGCGCGCCGGATCGACGTGCAGCGATGCGACGACTTCCCGTACCAGCGGCGCCAAAGGCACCGCTTCCAGCCGCAGGTCGGTGCCGCGACGGGCTTCGATGCGCGCCAGGTCGAGCAGTTCGTTGATGATGGCGACCAGCCATTCGGTCTGACTGTGGATCGTGGCGAGCAGGTCCTTGCGCGTCTCATCGTCGAACTCCTGGGTCAGCAGCAGTTCGCTGAAGCCGTAGATGCCCGCCATCGGCGTGCGCAGCTCGTGGGCGGCATGGGCCAGGAACTCGCTCTTGACGCGTTCCACCTCGACTTCGTGGGTGACATCGCGCAGATAGAGGATCTCGGAAACCGTTGCCGCCCCGGACAGCCTCAGCTTGAGTTCGAGCACGCGCTTGTGCTTGCCGGCGAGTTCGATCAGCAGGCGCGGGCGGGGTGGTGGGGGCGCGGCATCTCCGCCGGTTTCGGCTTCCTTGATCCGGCGCATGGCGCCGACGCCGGCAAAGCGGTCCCCCGTCACGCAGTCCCTCGCCAGCCGCGCCGAGAAGACGGACTCGTCAAGCCCGAGGATATCGGCCTCGCCATACCCGGTCATGGCGAGAAAGGCCGGATTGGCGTACTTGACGCGGTGCGTTTGATCGAAGGAGACAAAGCCGTCCGGGCTCAGGTCGAAAATCGCGTTCAACTGCTCGTTGCGGTCGCTGGTGCGCGCCTCGGCGGCCTCGCGCCTGGCGATTTCGGCGGAAAGTTCGACATTGCGGAATTCCGTCAGTGCGCGGTCCCGCTCGGCGCTGGCGATATTCGCTTCGAGTTGCGCGGCGCGCAGGCGCATGCGCTCGAGCTTGAGCGCGCCGAGCAGCAGCACTACCAGCAGCAGGCTTGCCGCCAGCAGCAGTCGGCGCGAAACCAGGTGTCCGTAGGCCAGCTTCTCCGATACGAAAGTGACGAGAACCAGCGGCAAGCCGGAGACCGAAGTCTTGACCAGAAGCACGTCGTCCGCCGTCCCGTCATCGAAGGGAGGACCCAGGGTTTCCACGGCCGGCAGCACGGTATCGTCGCGGAGTCCCGCCAGCATGCGGCGCTGTTTCAGGTCGAGTTTCACGCTCCGGTCGTCCATCCGCAGGAGGTTCCCGTCGGTGGTGAGCAGAAGTTCGCGGTAAGCGTAGGTGGGGCCCGTGACCAGCAGTTTGCGGAGCACTGCCGCAACGGGGATCGCGGTGACCACGGTACCGTCGGGGCGGCCCTTGTGCATGACCGGCGCGGCGACAACGATCACGCCCTGCTCGGGCATGATCGTCAGGCGTGTTTTCGCCGCCAGGGGCGGCGCGGAGTAAGCGCCGGGCGTGCCGGGCGCGGAATCCGCCAGCATGCTTCCATCCGCCGCATGGTAGGTGATCCGTGGCGCGGCGATCGCCCAGCGTTGGCCAGCCTGTTCGGCAAGTTGCTCGAAGCGCGCTTCGATTGCGGCCAGACCGGCATTGAGCCCGTAGCGTGGCGACATGCCGAGATCGCGATTGCTGAGGTAGGCGCGAATTTCGTGGATGTCGGCATGCGCGTCGGCCATGGTGCGAATGTCGCCGGCGAGGTCGGTCAGGGCCAGTGCCCGGCGCTGGTTGTCCGCGACCAGGTAGCTGTTGGCATCCTGCCGCATGCGCTGCCAGGAGCCGAATGCGTAGGTCAGCAGGGCGGCCGAATACACCGTGAATGCCAGCGCCAGCAGCAGCGGCCAGCGCAGCAACAGGCGATGCAGCAGGGAGACGGCGCCGTGTTTCATGGCCTACTTGAGTTTCGCGAAGAAAGCCGGGAAATACCTGTCGATGCCGGGGTAGTACTTGCGCGCCAGCTTCCGGTAACTGCCGTCGGCCTTGATCTTGCGCAGGTAGTCGTTGAAGGCGTCGCGCAGCTGCGGCGAGGTAGGCGGAAAGGCGGCGGCCATTTCCTGCTCCTCGGAAATCGGGCCCAGTACCTTGATGCGACCGGCCCATTTCTGCAGGTCGAGGATTACGTCGGCGACATCGAGCAGCGTGTACTCGGCGACGCCGTTCAGCATGGCCGGCACCATTTCGTTGATGTTGGTGTTTTTGGTATACGGTCTCAGATCGATGCCCTGGCCCTTGAGTCCGTAGCCGGCGGGGTCGAGGCAGGTCTTCTCCATGACCAGCAGGCTCTTCTTGCCGATCATGGCCTTGGTGTCCTGGATGTCCCTGGCCAGGCTATGGCTGCCGACCAGAGGCATCTGAGGGGCTTCGGCCCGCGCCACCAGCATCACCTGGGTGGGGAAGGTCGGCTCCGAGTACAGCAGCACCTGCTTGCGCCAGGGCAGCACGGTGAAGCCGGTGGCGATCATGTCGCCCTTGACCGGATGGCTGCCGGACAGCACGGCCTGGCCATCCTTGACCGCCACGTCCTTGCCCAGCAGGTCGCGGATGATGCTGTAGAAATCGGAATACACCAGCGTGTATTTCACCCCGAGATGCTTCGCGAAACCCTGCGCCAGCTCGACGTCGAAGCCGTCGCCGGCGCCGGTGACGAAATTGGCGTACTTGATGCCCAGGTGGCGCAGTTCGCCGCGTGCCTGGATTTCCGCGAGATCGGCGGCGCGGGCAAGTGGTGGCAGCATCAGCATCAGCATCAGCATGACGACAAGCAGGCGGAATCGGGAAATGATTTGCATGATGGCTTCTTTCAGGCAGGTTGATCGGCAGGGTCGGCAAGGCCCGGGGCGACGCCGACCACCCGCATTTCATGCGACGGGATTTCAAGTTGTTCGACGAGTTCGACGAGGGTGCCAGGCGACAGTGGCTTGACTACGTAGGCCTCGACGCCGAGCCGACCGGCCCGATCGAGGTCTTCGCTGGCATTGTGCCCGCTGATGATCACCACCTTGACGTCCCGAAACGCGGGCTCGCGGACCAGCGCCTCGCACAGGGTGAAGCCGTCGAAACGTCCGGGCAGGCCGATGTCGAGCAACACGATATCGGGCATGGTGTCGCGGGCCAGTTGCAGGCCGCCCAGTGCCGTGTCTGCCTCGTGAATCTCCCGCCTGGCGTGGTCGAGAGCCAGGCGCAGGAGCTTGCGCATGTCGGGGTCGTCGTCGACGATGAGTATCCTTGTTTTGTGGCTCATGATTTCTCCTGAAAAGATTCCGTTGACAGGGGGCCGGCTGGCTGATCGCCGACGGCGCCGAAAACCGGCACCCAGAGGATGGCGGTGGTGCCCTCGCGGGGGGTGCTGGTGATGTCGAGGCTGCCGCCGAGCAGGTGGACGATCTCCTTGACGATGGCCATGCCCAGGCCGCTGCCGGGTATGTTGCCGGAGGTATCGGCGCGGTAGAAGCGCTCGCCGACGCGGGCGATCTGTTCCGGCGTCATGCCGATGCCGTGGTCGGTGACGGCGATTCCAACCCGGGAATTGCCATCGACCGCGCGCAGGACGCCGCAAACCGTGATGGCGCCGCCGGCCGGAGAGTATTTCACCGCATTGCCGAGTACATTGGTCAGCGCCTGGCGAAGCTTTGCCGCGTCGGCGCGCGCGACCGGCATGTCATCCGCGATTTCAACGCTTACCGGCCAGCGCGCCGCATCGATTCGCAGCGCCTCGACCACCTCGCGGACCAGCGGCGCCAACGGCACCGCTTCGATCACGAAATCCATTCCGCGGCGGGCTTCGATGCGGGACAGGTCGAGCAGTTCGTTGATGATGTTGACCAGCCACTCGGTCTGCTTGTGGATGGTGGCCAGAAGGTCCCGGCGCGTGGCTGCGTCGAATTCCTGGCTCATCAGCAGTTCGGTGAAGCCGTAGATGCTCGCCATCGGGGTGCGCAGCTCGTGGGCGGCATGCGAGAGGAACTCGCTCTTCATGCGGTCGACCTCGATCTCGTGGGAGACGTCGCTCACATAGAGCAGCCGGCCGACGGTGGCGGCCTCGCTGGTGGCGCCCACCAGTTCGAGCACGGTGGCGCGCGGCCGGCGCAGGGCCAGCAGGTGGCGTTGTCCTTGCGGCGCCGTCCCGCCGGCGCCGACTTTTTGTGCCACGAAACAGGCTTCGAGGCCCGGCCATTGTTCCGGCGCTTGGGCCAGTTCGCGCAGCCGGCGCTCCAGTACGTCCTGCGACTGGCCGATGATCTCCGCGGTCGATAAACCCATCATGCGGGACAGCGCCGCATTGGCGTTCTTGACGCGTCCCGCCCGGTCGAACGATACCAGGCCGTCGGGACTCAGCTGGAACAAGGCCCCGAGCTGGGCGTTGCGATCGGCCACAACCGCCGCCGCCTGCACGCTCTCCGACTTATCGCGGATCGCGACGATGATCTGCCGCGCATCGTCGAACGTGTCAAGAGGCGCCAGGCTGATTTCGACCGGCAGGATGCGACCGTCCTTGCACCTGGCTTCGATCGTCCGACGCGATCCCATCGGCCTGACCCGTGGTGCCTTGGCATATTCGTCGCGATGTTGCTTGTGCGCATCGCGTGCCGAATCGGGAACCAGTATCTCGATGGGCTGCCCGAGGAGTTCCTTATGCCCATAGCCGAAGATCTTCGTGGTGATGTTGTTCAACTGCAGGATGCGGCCATTCGCGCCAACCAGCAAAATGGGGTCCGGCGAGTCCTCGATGATCTGGTTGGCCCGCTCCTCGCTTTTGCGCAAAGCGATATATGCTCTCTTGAGTTCGCTGATGTCGATGCGGTTGCCCGCGATGTAGCCGCTCGGTGTCCGGTGTTCGACGATCAGCAACCAGCGACCGTCGCCGAGCTGCTGTTCGATGACCCGACCGTCGGCGGCCTGGTGCAGGGCGACGCGCTTGGCCACCCACTCGTCGATGTGGCCTATCGCCTCGGCGTACTGGCCGCGTTCGGCGCCGCGACGGACGATTTCCTCGAAGCTGTTGCCGGGCACGATCAGGTCGCGGCTGGCTTCGTAGAATTCCTTGTAGGTCTCGTTGCAGACCACCAGCCGGTCGTTTTCGTCGTAGATGGTGAAGCCCTGCGCGATGCTGCTCACGGCTTCGCGCAGCAACTGGCCGGATTTTTCGGCGCTGGCGCGCGCCAGCGTCAGGGCGCGATTCTTGCGCGACAGAACGATCAGTCCGGCAAGGACCACCAGAAAGAGCAAGGTCGCCAGGCCATAGAAACCGCCGATGATCAGGGTGCGATGCCCTTCCCAGAAGGTCGGGCGCGGATGGAGCAGGGTGGCCTGGCGGGCGATGTCCATGGGCAGAACGAGCTTCCGTGCTTCCAGCACGGCGTCGTCGAACAGATAGGCGTTGGGACTGTGCCGCACGGGCTGGATTTCCGTCAGCGGCTTGCCGCGCATGTAATCGAGCAACAGGCGCGCCGCCCTCGCGCCCTGCCGTGGCCCGTGCGTGACGTAGCCGCCCAGCACGCCCTCGGCAACGTAGATGTCCTCCATGCTGATCACACGCCGGCGCCCGCCCTGGCTCAGGGCGCGCAGGATAACGGACAGGGGGAGGACGCCGCCTTTCGCGTCGGTCATGCCGCCCAGGGTGGTCAGGAACAGGGTATGTGCCGGTCTGTCGCGCAGTAATTCCAGAACCCGGTCGAGGCGCGTCTCGCCGATGAAGATCGCCCGCAATTGCGGAAACGCGGCCAGATCCTTGCGGATACCGGTTTCGACGGCGACATGGGTGTTGCTGCCATCGCCGACGAAGACCAGGTCGCGCAGCGTGGGATCGAGATGCAACAGCCAGTCGAGGTTGGGCTGAACCTCCTTCTTTTCGAAAACGCCGGTGAACTGGCGCCGGTCAAGGCTCTGCCCCACCGCATAGTCATTGACGCCCGAAAAGAAGATCGGGACCGCCGGAAACAGGCGGCTCAGATGGTCCCGGGCGAACAGCAGCGCGTTGTCGTCGCTGACATAGATCGCCGCGGGCCGGTAGCCGGCATACTTGACGCGCAGGTGGCCGGCCATCGCCTGGGCGTAGGCGGCGTCGTAGGCACGCCGCTTGGTGTCGAGGTATTCCGTGCTGAGGACGGGGTCGAGGCCGCGATCGGTTTTCAGGGCGTCGACAAATCCTTCATGCTGGCCTCGTGTCCAGGCGTATTCCTGCGAATACGAATGCACTATCAGGATCGGGGTTGCCGCCATGGCGGGTCCCACCGCCAGCAGGAGCAGCCATAGCCAAGAAGCCAAGCCTGTCAGGGTGCGTGGCGGGGTGTCGGTTCGCGCAAGCATGGAATCTCCATCCGCAACGGTATGCCCGTCGGCTCAATAGCCGTAGGCACGCACCGGCTTGGGCAGCTTGGCGCGCATCTCGACCACCTCGACCAGCTTGGTCGGACTGAAGGGCTTGACCATGTAGGCGTCGGCGCCGGCGCCGTCGCCCGCGGCATAGTCGGCGGTATGGCCGCGTGCGGTGAGCATGAGCACGAAACAGCCCGCCAGTTCCGGATCGGCCTTGATCGCGCGGCAGACCGCTATGCCATCCAGCTTGCCCGGCATCATGACATCGAGCAGGATCACGTCCGGCTTCTCGGCGCGGGCAAGGGCCAGGGCGGTTTCGCCGTCGGCTGCTTCGAACAGGCTGTACTTTCCGTAGCCGAGGGCCAGGCGCAGCATCTTGCGCAGGTCATCCTGGTCGTCGACGATCAGCAGTTTCTCTTTCAACATGGTGCCTCCCCTTTCATTTGCTTGAGCAGAGCGGTAATCGCCTCGGGCGACTGCGGCTTGCCGAACAGGTAGCCCTGAAATTCATGACAGCGGATTCCGGCAAGCAGATCGGCCTGTTCCTGTATCTCGACGCCTTCCGCGATTACTTCGAGTCGCAGGGCATTGGCCATGGCGACGATGGCATGGGCGACAGCGTAGGAGTCGCCATTGGTGTGGAGATCGCTCACAAACGACTTGTCGATCTTGATGCGGTCGATCGGCAGGCTGCAAATCCGGCCGAGACTGGAATAACCGGTGCCGAAATCG
>SXGU01326865.1_pt1 | contig 22267 bp, 17 predicted proteins | sample 3174531 | NCBI WGS metagenome assembly SXGU01 (sample SAMN11356863, study PRJNA531348) | freshwater metagenome | isolation source: freshwater sample F1-140 | place: China: Fuxian Lake, Yuxi | collected 2017-12-25
AACAGTATTACAGGGTAAATTGATGGGAGAAAATACGCGGATTGCCCTAGACAATACCCCATCTGGGGTTTATATACTGAGGGTAGGAGCATATGCCCAACCTTTGACTATCGTGGTCAGAGAATAATATTGCAGAGGCAAAAAAGTTTGGGAAAGTAAAGCACAAAAGGGGTTCACCTACTTTCATGAACGCCTTTTAGTGTTGGCCTTGTTTTGCTTTTGGTGATGATAATTCAGCTTTGAGGTAATGTCCTGTGAAGCTATGTTTGCAGTTGGCAATTTTTTCTGGCGTACCTGTTACTAAGATTTCCCCCCCTCCAGTGCCTCCTTCTGGGCCTAAATCAATAATCCAATCGGCTACCTTGATAACATCCATATTGTGTTCGATAACCACCATTGTATTCCCTTTTTCAACCAATGCATTCAATACCACAAGTAGTTGCTTGATATCTTCAAAATGAAGTCCTGTCGTGGGTTCGTCTAGAATATACAGGGTTTTACCCGTATCGCGTTTACTCAGTTCAGTTGACAATTTTACACGCTGTGCCTCTCCACCACTGATGGTTGTACTGCTCTGTCCGAGTGTTAGATAACCCAATCCAACGTCTTGCATTGTTTTTATTTTGCGGTAAATAAGCGGGATATTTTCAAAAAATATAACCCCTGTATCTACAGACATTTCGAGAACATCATTGATGCTTTTTCCTTTGTACCGCACTTCCAATGTGTCGCGGTTATACCGTTTTCCCTGACAAAGATCACAGACAACTTCAACATCTGGCAAAAAATTCATTTCAATTACCTTTTTTCCGCCACCACCACAAGACTCGCATCTCCCTCCTTTGACATTGAAACTAAATCTTCCAGGCTTATATCCCCGGATTTTGGCTTCGGGTAAGTGGGTAAAAAGATTTCGGATTTCTTGAAAAACCCCAACATAGGTTGCCGGATTGCTTCTGGGTGTTCTCCCAATTGGGCTTTGATCAATTTTTATAACCTTATCTATGAATTCTAGACCAGAAATAGTGCCAAAAGGGAGAGGCTTGTAATTGCTTCCATAGACTTTATTGTGAACTGCTGGGTAAAGGGTTTCATTTATTAGACTTGATTTACCACTTCCACTGACTCCAGTAACTGCTATTAATACCCCGATGGGAATGTTTACGCTAAGCATTTTTAGATTGTTTCCCGAACAATTATCCAAGCGTAAATAATCATTTCCAATGGCACGTCTTATGCTTGGAATTGGAATTGAATCCTTTCCTTGAAGGTATTTGCTGGTGGTTGCGTTGGAAAGTAAAAATTCGGGTAGGGCACCACTGGCCACAATTTCTCCTCCACGAACACCTGCATTTGGACCTATTTCTACAAGCCAGTCACTGGCCAACATCATATCTTTGTCGTGCTCAACCACCAAAACAGTATTGCCCATGTCGCATAATTCTTTTAAACTATTGATGAGTCGTTTATTGTCTCGTTGATGAAGTCCTATGCTCGGTTCGTCGAGTATGTATAAAACATTTACCAATTTGCTCCCAATTTGCGTGGCCAGACGGATTCGTTGCGCTTCGCCACCACTAAGGGTTCTGGCAGAACTGTTGAGCGTGAGATACGAAAGACCTACACCGACCAAAAATTGTAAGCGCTTGTTAATTTCCTTGATAAGTTCCGTTGCGATGATGGCTTGTCTTTCGCTTAAATGGCCTGCAATGGTTTCAAACCAATCTTTGAGCACACCAATATTCATTGAGCCCAACTCTGCGATATTTCTGCCGACAATCTTAAAGTGCAAGGATTCTTTTTTTAACCTGGCGCCGTTGCAAACATCACAAGGTTTTTGGTGCATAAATTCTTCTGCCCATTGACGTAGTTTGTCATCTTCCGATTCGAAATAATTTTCAGTAATAAAGTGAACCACGCCTTTATAGTGGCTCTCATATGTTTTTTTTACACCTTGGGCATTGGTGTGAACAACAAAAATTGGTGGGCGATAACCGTAAAGGATCGATTCCACTTGGGTGTCACTTAAACTTGAAATGGGATCTGCTAAGCTAAAATTCATCGCTTTTGCCAATGCACGCAGCTGCGAAAAAGTCCAATTATCACGCAATTCACCTATCGGAACAATGCCCCCCCGATTGATAGATTTGCTGCGATTTGGGATAATAAATTCAATATTTACTTCTGCTATATCGCCCATGCCTTCACAACGGGCACATGCTCCGTATGGAGAATTAAAGGAGAAGGCGTTTGGTTGGGGTTCGTCATAACTAATGCCACTGACAGGATCCATCAAAAAACGTGAAAAAGGAAGCACTTCGCCATTGGCCAAAGCGATTAGAATATTACCACTTCCCAATTTCATTGCAGTATTTATACTCTCACCGAGTCTCGTATTGGATAACAGTTGAACTTCTAATCGATCTACCACCACTTCGATATCGTGTATCTTATAGCGATCCAATGTCAATTCAGGAGCTATATCGACAATCGCGCCATCGACCCTGGCTTTGTTATACCCCTTTTTTTTGATTTGTTCAAAGAGTTCTTTGTAATGACCTTTCCTTCCTTTTACAAGGGGTGCTAAAATTGTAACCTTGTGCGAATCAAAACGCTGCATTATAGTTTCAATAATTTGTTGCTCAGTCAATTGGATCATTTTTTCGCCACTGATATAGCTAAAAGGTTCACCGGCTCTTGCAAATAGTAAACGTAAGAAATCATATATTTCAGTTACGGTTCCAACCGTGCTTCGGGGGTTCTTATTTACAGTTTTTTGTTCAATTGAGATTACGGGACTTAGACCACGGATTTTGTCTACATCGGGTTTTTTCATGTCACCAATAAATTGTCTGGCATAAGCACTGAAACTTTCTAGATACCTCCGTTGTCCTTCTGCAAACAATGTATCGAATGCCAAACTACTTTTTCCTGAACCAGAGATCCCAGTAAATACGATTAGTTTATTGCGGGGAATGGTTAAATTTACCGACTTGAGATTATGCTCTCTGGCCCCGATTATTTCGATGAGAGGCTCCTTGGAATCGGGTAGGTGAATGTCTGAAAAGCGAGAATTTTTCATCGAATCTGCAAAAATACATTACAAATCAGCTTGCAAATACCTCGGGACAGAAAATTAATGGAGATTTAGTCCTGTTTAATCAAAGCAATAATAAACAGATTGTTGCGCATCCTTCCAATGGAATTTTTTAGGTCAAAAACGGAACCGATTAATAAGCCACAAGGGATTGTTTCGCAGCTCAGTATAAATGCCTACTGTATAAAATTGATGATACAAGGTTCCTTGAAGCATCTGTTAACCGAATGTGAATTTACCAGCTTCCTCCTGCGCCTCCGCCATCGAATCCACCGCCACCGCCAAACCCTCCCCATGATTCTGAACCACCGCCAAACCCTCCACTATTTCCACGTCCACCGAATCCCCCTAAAGCCATTCCTCCCAGGAAAAAAGGCAAGGCTCCTAAACCTTTACTGTAACGCCCATTTCGCCCATAGCCACCCCCTGAACCGCCACTTCCACCTGTTCGAGCCATCAGAAATAATATTACCAAAACCACGAGTATGGTTCCCCAACCCCGATTGGAATCCTTGGTTTTTTTTGTAGCACCGCCTTTAAATTTTCCGTCCAATGCTTTTTGATAGGCATTGGTTGTCTCTAAAATTGCGTTGAAATAGTTTTTGTTTCGGAGATTGGGAATGAGAAATTCATTTTCGATTTGTCCAATCCGGCTTGCCCCCAATTTATCTTGAATTCGATTGGCAACAATGGTATAGTATTTCCTGTCTTTGATTGCGATGTATAATAGCAAACCGCTATTCATGCCTTTTTTTCCAACCCTCCAGCCCCGTGCTAAAAATTGTGCGCGATCAAAAGCAGCATATCCATTTAGAGAGGATTCAATTACCACAGCAAATTGAGTGGATGTGGAATCTTCATATGCGAAAAGTCTGGTTTCTAAGGTTGCGATTTGATCTGCAGAAAGAACATGGGCATAATCGTTTACATGTCCTATATATTTGGGAAGGGTTTGCTCGGCAAACAGTGTTGATGGGGTTATAAAAACAAAGCAGATTATTGGAATCAGACAAATGCCAATGATTCGCGATCGAAATTTTCGCAATCCAATCATAAAGTCAAGGAAGTCAAGGGATAAAAACATATTCAAAAATTTACATTTGCCCCAATAGCTTGTATGGCCTTGAAAATTCATTTCGCTATGCATCTTGCGACAATGCATTTCTTAGTTCATTTGGGTTCGATTTGTTAGGTTTGAAATAGCGAGACAGCAATGAGCCTGCTTTTTCAATTCCATGAATCACGCCTTTTAAAAATTCTTCTTGTTGAAAATGCACTTGCATCTGGTTGCGAATTTCAACCCATTCTAGGCCGTCAACCTTCGAATTAATTCCCTTATCACCAATGATGGCGAACTGCTTTGACTTTGGCAATAGGAAAATCAAAACACCATTTCGTTCAGCTGTTTTATGCATCCCCAGTGAATTAAAAGACTGGCTGGCCACAGAAACAACATCAACAACTTTTTTTTGTTTTCCAATATGAACACGAATTTCAGCAGAGGTTTTTTGTTCGGCCAAGACAATCGCATTCACAATGCTTTCTTCTTCTGATGCGCTAAAAAGAGGCAATGGCTTCTTGGGCCAAAATAATGTCCAATCCATTGGCTATAATAATCTTATTTATTGGTTTGGGATGACCTCGCTTTTAAGTGCATCTTTTACATTTACCCTTTTTTCGGTTCCTTCGTCAGCTGAAAATCCGGATTTTTTTTGAAAACCAAATAGACTGGCGAATATGTTACTCGGGAAACGTCGGATTTTCAGATTGTATTCCTGAACTGCTTCGTTAAAATCATTTCGTGCTGTTCGAATCATATTTTCGGCTTCTGAAATCTCAAACATCAAATTTTCATAACCTTTTGTGGCTTTTAAATCTGGATAGCGTTCTAATACAACCATCAATCGGCTGAATGAAGATTGTTGTGCCGATTCAAATTGTTTTAAATTTTCCTCTGTAAGTTGGTCTGGATTTAATTTTATCTGACCCGCACTGGCTCTGGCATTGGTAATTTCGATCAAAGTGCTTTTTTCAAAGTTGGCTTCTGCACTCACTGTTTCGGCCAATTGTGCTATTTTATCTGCCCTATTTTGATAGGACGTCTGCACCTTGTTAATGGCGGTAGATAACTTCTCATCTTTGGTAACTATGTCGTTATAACTTGATGTAATCGAAATTAATGCGATCAATAGAACCCCTACGATGATAATAACTCGAATGGTTTTACTTGTCATGATTTATTATTGTTAGTCCAAATATACTTGCAAAATGTTTGCCGATTGCTGTTTTTACTTCAAGCATGTCAATTTTACAGCCCAGTTCAATTTCCATACTCGTAACTCCCTTGTCGGGAATTCCACATGGAACAATATGGTTGAACATTTCGAGGTCTGTATTTACGTTTAGCGCCAAACCATGCATGCTGACAAAACGGCTGCATTTGATTCCGATAGCGGCAATTTTACGTTCTTTGGGTCCCCCAATATCAATCCAAACCCCAATGGTTTTTGGTATAATGCTCGCTTGAATTCCAAAATCAACAAGTGTGCTTAAAATGGCCCGTTCGATACAGTGTACAAAATCTTTAATTCCCATACCCAAAGCCTCAAGATCAAAAATCGGATATACAACCAGTTGACCCGGTCCGTGATAGGTGATGTCTCCGCCTCTCTCAATGGTATGGACACTCGCTTGCAAGTTAGACATTTCATCATCGTTAATGAGTAAATGTTGCCGATTTGCATTTTTACCAAATGTAAATACAGGGGGGTGTTCAACCATAATTAAATGGAGTGGTTCGGGGGATTTTTTTGCAGCTTTTTGGGCCAGCATGTGGTCGAATAAAGTGCGCTGAAACAATAAAGTCTGCGAATATGTTTCATTTTGCAACAAATGCAATAAGCAATTTATCATTCGGCAAATCTACCAAATGTCAACAAGTCTTTTGGTTTTCATTTTCTGGTGTTTGACATTTGTGTCCATAAGGGAGAAAATAATTTTGATGCACCCCCCAATGACACATTCTAATACCCAATTTCCCATTTGCCTTTTTGAAGTATGTAAGCTTGGTAGCAATACAAAAGACCGGGGAGATATAGGTGAAAAAATAGCTGAACAATGGCTGATTCGCAGTGGATTTGAGATCGTATATCGCAATTGGAGGTCAGGTCACAAAGAAATTGATTTGGTTTGTCGCGAAAAAAAAGACTGGGTATTTGTTGAGGTCAAGTGTAGATTTGGAAAGGGATTTTTTATGCCAGAACGTTCCGTTAACAAACAAAAACAAAAAAATTTACGAATGGCAGGCAATGATTTTAAGCGATATTATAAGATTTTTGGCAATATTCGCAATGATATAGTTGCTGTGGTATTTCATTCTGCTGGCAAGCAGATTATGCATTTTCGGGATGCTTTTTATGGGTAAAATAGAACAAATTCACGCTTGTAATGTTAATTAAATTATTCACTGTAACCCAAAAATGAAAATTTTGAATGTAATTCGCAAACCGAAATGACACGAATAAACAAGTATATTGTAGTGTTGTTCATTTTGATTTCTTCAGGATGTTTTAACATTCTGGGCGCCCAATGTGCAACAGACACCTATTATGAACAAGTTTCCGCCAAGAATCCTGAAATCAGATTGTTAGAAGACCAATTCAACAAAGAAGCACAGATCAATACATTGGGAAATAGGGCTTCATTGTATACTATCCCTGTTGTATTCCATATAATCCACACCAATGGGCCCGAAAATATAAGCAGGGAACAAATTCTTGATCAATTGCGGGTTTTGAACAATGATTTCAATCTATTAAATGGAAATAGAAATAAATTACGTTCTGTTTTCTCAGGTCTCGCAGCCGATTGCCAAATTAATTTCACTTTGGCAAAAATTGACCCCAATGGCAATTGTACCGATGGCATTAAACGTATCTATTCACCTTTGGGCAATGAAATGGATATGTCCAAAGAGGAAATTAAAAATTTGTCTTACTGGAATTATAAAAAATATCTAAATATTTGGGTGGTTGGCTCAATTGCATCTTTAACTCCCGGATCGTCTATTTTGGGTTATGCAGTTTTTCCTTGGTTGAGTGGCCTGACCAAAGATGGCATTGTATTGCGTTCGGATAGGGTCGGAACAATCGGAACAGCTGCCACGAGCAATGATAGTGGTCGGGTTCTTACCCATGAAGTGGGTCACTGGCTTGGGCTGTATCATACATTTCAAGATGGGTGCGCCAACGGCGACTTAATAGAAGATACACCCCCAGTAGAATCAACTTTTACCAATTCAAACTGTCCTTCTAACGGCAATAGTTGCTCCACAGATGTTCCCAATTTACCCGATTTGTGGGAAGATTACATGGATTATTCGAAGGGGTCTTGTCAAACATTGTTTACCAAAAACCAGAAAACCCGAATGCATTTTTTTTTAACGTCGTCAACCAGTCCAAGAGTTTCCTTGTCTTCTGCCTCTAACTTGGTTGCGACCGGAATTACAGTTTCTTCAGTGACGCCATTGGCTGAATTTTCATCCAATACCCAGACAATATGCACTGGACAACCCATTTATTTTTATGATTTGTCTTGTAAGGGCAAACCCACTGCGTGGTCATGGACATTCAATGGCGCATCCCAACCCAGTTCATCGCTTCAAAATCCTGTAGTGAGTTACCAAACTGCAGGTATTTATCCAGTATCGCTCACCGTTGAAAATGCTAAAGGCAGCAACACGGTTTCCAAAACGAATTATATAACAGTTATAAATGCCATAGCGGATAATAAACCAAATTATGAACAAGGCTTTGAAGATGGTGATCCTACAAGTTTTACGGGGAATAACAAATTTGTTCATAGCTCGCCTGTTTCGTCAAGATTTGAAATGACATCGAATGGTTCTTTCACAGGGTCAAATAGCTTCAAGGCGCCCATAATTACCAATCAAGATTTAGGAAAGTGTTATAGTTTTACCATGCCCAGTTTTGATATCTCGAACCTGGGGGCATCAATACCTCGGTTTACATTTTATGTTTCTTATGCCCAACCCAATGCCGACTTGGCAGAAGAATTGCGAGTGTTCGTCTCGACAGATTGCGGGGCTTCATTCAAACAAATTTTATCTCGCTTAGGTGCATCCTTAGCCTATCCCAACCAAGTCTATGTAAATAATTTTGTACCCACAAAATCCAGTCAATGGCGATTGATGGGTATTTCTTCCCTTTCCAGTATCGGTTTGGGCTTAAATTCTAACCTTACTTTCCGAATAGACGTTGTTAGCGCAGGTGGGAATCCTGTATACCTTGACAATATTAATGTAGGTATGTTTTTTGCCGGTTTGAATTCCATTGGGTCGCAAACCATACGAATGGATATTAATTCGAATCCAGTAGAAAAAAATAGCCAAATTAATGTAGTTTCAAGGAAGCCAGGTGAGTTTGTTCGCATAGAATTACTTGATGTGCAAGGTAGAAAAGTTGCTGGTATTTTTTCGGGAATCCTAAGCAATCCAACCACAACCATTTTTTTGTCTGACTTAAATTTGCCTGCCTTCGGGTTGTATAGTTTACGACTGTATTCAGAAAGTGGTCTCATTCAAAAACCAATTATATTCGGAAAATAACATATGTCCATAAAAAATTTAGTCATTGTCGAGTCTCCAGCCAAAGCCAAAACCATTGAAAAATATCTTGGTGAGGGGTATATTGTCAAATCAAGTATGGGTCATATTCGTGATCTTATGTCAGGTGATGCTGCTATTGATGTTAACAATGGGTTCAAGCCAACATACGAAGTGCCCGACGAGAAGAAGAAGCTGGTTGCGGAGTTGAAAAAATTTGCCAAGGAAGCTGAAACCGTTTGGCTCGCATCGGATGAGGACAGAGAAGGTGAGGCCATTAGTTGGCATTTATTTGAGGTTTTGGGTTTGAAGGAAGAAACTACCAAACGGATTGTTTTTAATGAAATTACCAAGACTGCCATTGTCAATGCGATTGATAATCCCCGGAGTATAGACAAATGTTTGGTGGATGCACAACAAGCCCGTCGTGTATTGGATCGTTTGGTTGGATTTGAGTTGTCTCCCATACTCTGGAGAAAAGTTCAGCCCAAGCTCAGTGCAGGGAGGGTTCAATCTGTAGCTGTCAAATTGGTGGTGGAGAGAGAAAGAGAGATCAATGAATTTGATGCTAAATCAGACTTCAAGGTAGTGGGAGATTTCAATACTATTAACGGTAAATCGTTTGTGGCTGAGGCAACGCATAAATATAAAAATAGTGATTCCGCTCGTGTTTTTTTGCAGTCTCTCAGCGATGCAAAATTTCTTGTTTCAGGACTTGAAGTAAAGCCAATATATCGCAATCCTGCCCCGCCATTTACCACGTCAACGCTGCAACAGGAGGCTTCCCGGAAACTCGGTTATGACGTTACCACAACCATGCGAATTGCTCAAAAATTGTATGAGAATGGTCACATAACCTACATGCGAACAGACTCGGTCAATTTCAGCAAATTGGCACTGGCCATGGCTAAGGACGAAATCGAAAAATCGTTTGGTGAAAAATACAGTCAAATTCGAAATTATACGACCAAGAACGAGTCGGCACAAGAAGCCCATGAAGCCATTCGACCCGTTTCATTTGCTGTTCAACACGTTGGCGAAGACAACCGAGAAAATAAACTGTACAGCCTCATTTGGAAACGTTCCATTGCTTCTCAAATGGCAAAAGCGGAAATGGAGAAAACCATTGTTTCAATAGAAGATTTACATAAGGTCTCAAAATTTCAAGCCGAAGGTGAGATTATTCGATTTGATGGTTTTTTGAAAGTATATATGGAGAGCAATGACGATGAAGAAGATCTTGACAACGACGGAGAAAGAGTTTTACCTTCAGTAAATATTGGGGATTCATTGCAGGTGGTTAAAATCAGAGCATTCGAAAAATTTGCAAGGCCGGCACCCCGTTATACTGAAGCATCTCTGGTAAAAAAATTGGAAGAATTAAGTATAGGAAGGCCTTCTACCTACGCTCCAACCATCACGACGATTCAAAAAAGACAATATGTCGCCAATGAAACACGGGAGGGTAAATACCGCAATATCGTAGAACTTGTTTTGTGTAAAGGAATCATTACAGAGGAAGTCAAATCTGAGAAATACGGCTTTGAAAAAAACAAATTATTTCCGAGTGATATAGGAATGCTTGTTACAGATTTTCTGTCTGCAAATTTTGATACAATAATGGATTATGGATTTACCGCTTCGGTAGAAAAAGAATTTGATGAAATTGCCAACGGGAATAGAGCTTGGCAAGATATGTTAGAAGGATTTTACGGCCCATTTCACAAAGCAGTAGACACTACAATGGAGACAGCCGATAGGGTTACCGGGGAGCGAATTCTGGGAAAACACCCTGTTTCAGGACGTCAATTGAGTGTACGAATGGGTAAATTTGGTCCATTTGTTCAGATTGGGAACAAAGAAGATGGAGACAAATTACTGTATGCAAGCATTCAGCCCGGACAATCCCTTGAAACAATCACTCCAGAAATTGCCCTTAAATTGTTCGAATTGCCGCGAGAAGTAATGATTTTTGAGGGTGAACCAGTGATTGCAGGCGTGGGACGTTATGGACCTTACCTGAAAAGACTTGACAAATATTTTAATGTGGACAAAAACACCAATTTGATAGCCATGACACCCGGTGAATGCGAAGCCATTATCAAAGAAGCGTTCACGGGTGTTCAATTTCCACTTAAAGTTGGGGAATACCAAGGTTTGGCTTTAGAAATAAGCAAAGGCCGATATGGTCCGTACATAAAATATCTTAATCAATTTATTTCAATCCCAAAAGGTCAAGATCCAGAAACAGTCACATCACAACAAGCAATTGCCCTGGTTGAAGCCAAGTTGGCGGGTAACAAAGCCGCTATTCTAAAAACTTTCACAGAGGATCCCAACATCACAATATTGAATGGAAAGTATGGTCCTTACATTAAAAATGGGAAAGACAATATTCCCATTCCTAAAGATAAAAATTGGGACAGTCTAATTTTTTCGGATATCCAATCGCTTGTTTCTAAATTTGTAAAACCCGCTAAAAATTCTTCTATTAAAAAGAGTAAGAAAAAGAAATAAGAGAATGTATCAATCCAAACCCAAACATGATTGAAGCGGCTAAATTCAAGGCAATGCTAAGCCTACTAGATGACCCCGACGAAGCGGTTGTATCTGCGGTTGAGTCTAGATTTATAGAGGAAGGAAATTCCGTTATTGAACAATTAGAGAAGTCTTGGGTTACCAACGATTTCCCTGAGGTTTCCAGCCAAATTGAGTCTATAATTAAAAGAATTCAATGCAATCATTTACACCAGGGCTTTGGCAAGTGGTTCAATCAAGAACAACCCGATTTGTTGGAGGGTTGGATTTGGTTGTCTAAAATAAAATACCCAGGCATTGAATATGAGTCCATTCTCAGGTCAATTAATGACATTAGGATGGATGCCTGGTTGATGATGGGGAACGTACAAAACGAGCGCGACAAAATTGATATTCTCAATCATGTGTTTTTTCATCAACACGGATTTAAAGGGGATTCAAATCAGTATCATTATCCTGATAATTCTTTTGTAAACACAGTACTATCGAGAAAAACAGGAAACCCTATCAGTCTTTCTGCTTTATACATAACGGTTGCTCAAAGTCTTGGATTACCTATTTTTGGGGTAAATTTACCCCAGCATTTTATCGTTGCTTATTGCAGATTAAAAAAGGGGGAATCTCACAAACGCGTTTTAAAAGAACTTAAGGCCAACGAAATAGGAAAGCCGGTGTTTTACGTCAATCCATACAGTAAGGGGCAGGTTTTTATGAAAGACAGTGTAGATGCATTTTTGAAAGTGGTCAATGTAAAGCCCATGGCCGAATTTTATTTGCCCTGCAGTGTTCATGACATCATCAAAAGAATGCTGAGAAATTTACATTACTCATTTGGAGAATCTCAAGAAATTGAGAAACAGCAAGAACTCTTGTTGTTGATGAAACTTTGTGGGATGGGAGATGAAATAGACATCGATGAAAGTGATAATTTCAGTATTTGAACGTAGAATTGTATTGAAACCCAATTGGTATTTGGCTATCAAAAGAAAAAACACGAATTTTGCAGATCAAACGCATGCTAGAAAAATCAATTTTGATGCCCAAAATGGGCGAGAGTATAGCAGAAGCAACCATTATTCGTTGGCTCAAAAATGAGGGTGATGTAATTCAAAAAGACGAATCTATTGTTGAAATTGCAACAGATAAAGTTGATAGTGAAATTCCCAGTTCAGAAGCTGGAATACTCGTTCAAAAATTGTGTAAAGATGGTGATGTGGTAAAAGTTGGTGAAGCGGTCGCTTTGATTCGTTCTGAAGATATAAAAGCTACTGAAATAGAACATCTCCCTATTGCCAAAACCCTTCCTGAAACCGAAAGTGTCGCTAACACAGTAAAAACTGCGTTGGCTGTTATTGAAGACCAAATGCAGACGCCTATGGCAATTCAAATCCCTGCATTGGTTGATTCTATTGGGCTCGAAGGCAGCCGGTTTTACTCACCCTTGGTATTGAATATTGCCCGAACAGAAGGTATTTCGTACAATGAATTAGATTCGCTTTCGGGCACCGGAAAAGAAGGACGGGTTACCAAGGCAGATATTTTATTGTATATTTCTTCTCGTGGCATTGCGCATGGTGGCAACGATCTCACATTGAAGGGTATTTCAAATACCTTGCCCGATACAAATGGGAAAGAGATTGATTTTCCTGCACCAATGATATCCAACATTCAAACGATTTTATCTGATGAAAAGATTGAAGCGATGAAAGTTCTTGGAATTTCCTTGCAGCCAGGAGACGAGGTCATCGAAATGGACCGTGTTCGTAAATTCATTGCCGATCACATGGTAAGAAGCAAACAAACCAGTCCTCATGTATGCAGCTTTGTTGAAGCCGATGTCACCAATTTGGTAAATTGGCGCAACCGAATCAAGGAATCATTTAAGAAAAAAGAAGGTGAAAATATTACGTTTACACCTATTTTTATTGAGGCTGTTTCTAAAGCCATAAAGGATTTTCCGATGATTAACGTGAGCGTCGAGGGAAACACGATCATCAAAAAGAAAAATATTAATATTGGCTTGGCTGTTGCTCAGAAAAATGGAAATCTTATTGTTCCAGTAATCAAGAATGCCGACTCACAGAATTTATTGGGACTCACACGTTCAGTGAATGACTTGGCAATTCGCGCCCGCGAAGGAAAATTATTGCCTGATGAAACACAAGGTGGAACCTATACGATTACCAATGTAGGTACTTTTGGCAATATTTTCGGTACCCCAGTTATAAATCAGCCCCAGGTAGCCATTTTGGCTGTGGGTTCTATTCGTAAAAAACCCGCTGTTCTTGAAACTGAGCACGGAGATGTTATCGCAATTCGACATATGATGTATCTTAGTCATAGTTACGATCACCGAGTGATTGATGGCGCATTGGGTGGAATGTTTGTTCGTAAAGTCGCTGATTACCTCGAACAGTGGGATTTAAACCGCGAAATTTAAATTTCGAGTCCCCGCCAAGACAATGAAAATTTTAGTTATTAGCGACAATCATGGTTACCATGATAAAGGTATTTTAGAACACGTTAATTGGGCAGACGAGGTATGGCATGCAGGAGACTGGCTCAATACCGCCCTTCATTTAGAAATAATAAAGTTAAAAAAACCTATCATGGGTGTTCATGGCAATATTGATGGCATGGATGTAAAGCTTGAATACCCTGCGATACAGTTTTTTGACCGTGAGGGCTACAGAATTTTTATTACACATATTGGCGGCAAGCCTGGCAAATATCCCGCAAAAGTCCAGTTGTTTTTGAGACAAAACAAACCCAATATATTCGTCTGTGGTCATTCTCACATGCTTCAAGTTCAGCGTGATCCTGCCTTTAACAATTTACTGTACTTAAATCCGGGTGCTTGCGGAACCCATGGTTTTCAAAGTGTTCGAACCGCTTTGCGATTTCAAATTGAACCCCAATTGATTCATTCTATGGAAGTTGTTGAATGGCCCAAAAATAGTGTGAAATAATATTTGAAACCTCAATTAATAGTAATAATATTTCGACCCGTTCTGTATTTTGCACAGGTGGCGGAATTGGTAGACGCGCTGGTCTCAAACACCTGTGGGTTCACCCCCGTACCGGTTCGACTCCGGTCCTGGGCACCAAATTTGTGAAAACAAAAAATCAATTTAAAATCAAAACAATCGACGGCCACATGGACGTCGATTTGTTTTTGCCCCCAGGTGAGGGGCCTTTCTCTGTTTTGGTATTCTGCCACGGATTCAAAGGATTTAAGCATTGGGGCTATATTCCTTTTTTGCACGAATATTTTTCTACGGGTGATTATGCCGTTCTCAGTTTCAATCATTCTCACAATGGAATCCTTGGCGACAATGATGTTTTTACAGAGCTAGATCAATTTAAGATAAATACGGTCAGCAAAGAACAAGGCGACTTAGAGGCGATTGGGAAATGGATTTCTTTGAATGCAAAATTTTATAATTTAGTAGCCGAAAAAACTTCTTGGTTGGGGCATAGTAGGGGTGGTGCCAACTTAATTGTGTTTGCCAATCGCTTTCAAGAATACGTAGAAAAGGTGGTTGTCTGGTCACCGATTCCATCGTTTGAGTGGTTGTTTGAACAATATAGTCCCCTTTTATGGAAAAATAGAAAAACAGTGTCTGTTGCCAATACAAGAACAAAACAGCAATTGCCTTTGGATTATTGTATTTGGGAGGATTTAGAGTCCAATAAACAATTGTATAATGTTTACGAATCAGCCCAAAGTTTGGGTCGACCACTGCTTATTATTCATGGCGAAAAGGATGAATCAGTTCCTGTGATTTTGTCTGAGGCTATTGCCCAGGCTTGCATTCACAGTGTAAGAATGACAATTCCCAATGCGAGTCATACTTTTGGAATGAAGCATCCTTGTATTGGGATGGAAGAATTTACCCAAGAATTTTGGATTGCATTGGACAATACATTGTCTTTCTTAGAGGATATATGAAATTCCCTACGAAAATTTGAATATGTGGTTTTTTGAATGAAGAAAGTCGGAAACAATACGGGTCAGATTCGTTTCTAAAAAGTTGTATTTGCTAAACGAGTCGGTGGTACTGAAAAATTCGGTGCGGAAATTGTATTTACAGGAAAAGACCCCTGGTTCTGTTTCCAAAAACCTTTCGAAGACCAGCCGCATTGTTTGGACAGTCAATCTTTTATGTCGATGCCCTCATTAAGCGATCATTGATTGCCCGGCCCAGTCCAATTTCTGGTGCCCAAGAAAAATAAACTTCTTTGCATCCATCGCTGTCCAAAAGTCGCAGTGTAGAAAATAATTTGTTACCCGCTTTGGCGATATCTCCCAATTCGTCTAAAATATACACTGTATTTTTTCCTGCCTCTTGAAGTTTTGTAAGGTAAAATGTATCCTCAACATTCAACTCTTGTTTTGAGAATAGTAAAATGCCAAAATTTGGAGTGAGTAGAGGATTTTTTAATAATTGAATCAAAGACAGTAGGGGTTCGCCTTTTTTGCAAAGAGGAATTAATCTACACTGTGGAGCATAATGATGTTCTAACTGACCTGGCGATTGGGGATTGCTATTTTTATGTAAAGTTTCTGTTGGCGAATGTCCCAAAACTGTTTCGATGGCTTCGATACTCAGTCCACCCAAACGAAGTATTCTCGCGGTTTCTCCTTCGATGGCCAAGATTGTACTCTCAATGCCAATACTACATTCGCCACCATCCAAAATATAATCTATACGATCAATCATTTGGTCGGCCACATGTTTTGCAGTGGTAGGGCTCACATACGAAAAAAGATTGGCACTGGGAGCCGCCAGGGGGAATTCGACCAATTGAAGCAATGCTTGGGTAAGTGGATGGTTTGGAATGCGAATGGCAACCGTCGTATTTCCTGCTGTTACCAAATCAGGGACAATGTCGGATTTTGGCAAAATGATTGTTAAGGGTCCAGGCCAAAAGGCTTCGGCCAATGTTTGGGCTGTATTATTCCATCCGTTGACCAAGGTTTTGGCCATAGGTATATCCCGAACATGTAAAATCAATGGGTCGAATGTGGGTCGGTTTTTTGCTTCAAAAATACCCAGTATGCTCTCAGGATCTAAGCCATTTGCAGCCAATCCATATACAGTTTCAGTCGGAACTGCTACCAACTTACCTTGTTTGAGCAAAGTGGAAGCAGTGGCAATGTCTATCCCAATTTGGGCGGGCATTTCATCGTCTTTTTAGGTTGTACTTTTCAATTTTGTTGTAGAGATGACTCCGTTGAATGTCGATTTCTTGTGCACTTTTTGCTACATTCCAGCCATTTTGAACCAATTTCCGTTCAATGAATATTTTTTCGGCCCAATCCCTGAAATCTTGGAGGGTTTTATATTCGTCAACAACACCAAATGGATCTGCTCCCCTTTGGGCAGGATTGCTATACATATAAACATCTTCTCCAGTAATCTTTTCACCACAAAGGATAATCAATCGCTCAACAACATTGCGCAACTCACGGATATTACCTGTCCAATTAACATCTTGTAAAGCATCATAGGCATCGGGTGAAAACGCCTTTGCTTGAATACTGTATTCAATACATATTTCTTGTAAAAAGTTATTTGCAATTAGCGATATGTCTTCTTTTCTTTCGTTAAGTGTGGGAACATGAATCAGTATTACACTCAGGCGGTGGTATAAATCCAACCGAAAATTGCCTTTCTCAATTTCCTCCAGCAGATTTTTATTTGTTGCGGTTATAATACGAACATCTACTTTAATTTCCTTATCTCCACCCACACGGGTAATTTCACCTTCCTGAATTGCCCGAAGAACTTTAGACTGGGCGGATAAACTCATATCTCCTATTTCATCGAGAAACAAGGTGCCCCCATGGGCCTGTTCAAATTTTCCAATTCGCTGTTTTACAGCGGAAGTAAAACTGCCCTTTTCATGTCCAAACAATTCGCTTTCAATTAATTCTGTCGGAATGGAGGCACAATTCACCTCTACCATTGGCATGGATGAACGGTGACTTTTTTCGTGCAACCAACGGGCAACCAGTTCTTTGCCAGTACCATTTTCTCCGGTGATCAAAACGCGGGCTTCCGTAGGAGCTACTTTTTCAATGGTATCTTTGATTTTTCCAATGGCTGGGGTTTCTCCAATAATAGCATATGTTTTTGCAACCTTACGTTTAAGAACTTTGGTTTCACTTACCAGCGAATTGCGATCAATGGCATTTCGAATCGAAATCAGCAAACGGTTGAGATCGGGGGGTTTTGTGATGAAATCGTAAGCTCCTTTTTTGGTGGCATCAATGGCAATTTCAACATTTCCATGCCCCGATATCATAATGAACGGCAAGTCAGGCCTATATGCCAATGCCCTGTCTAATAATTCCATTCCATCAATTCCGGGCATTTTTATATCACAGAGCACAACATCAAATTCATTTTTTTGAATTAATTGTAGCCCTTTGATACCGTCTTCTGCAGTAACGACAGTATATTTCTCATATTCGAGAATTTCTTTGAGTGTTTCGCGTATCGGCGCTTCATCGTCGATGACCAATATTTCGGGCATGTTTTGTGTATAAATTTGACTACAATTATACTCACTACACTTACATATTTACAGGATACTTTTGCGTTAGTTGTCCACCATTTTCCATTCATGTAGAGTGTGGCTTTATGAATAACCATTTCCAATAATTGGTATTTTAATACTGCTAATATATAATATCATTGGTTTCATCTAATCCGAGAAGATCTAAAAACGTCTACAAAACACGTCGGTGAGAAAAAAATGTTTGGCAGTATGCAAATTTTACTTCACTTTTGTTGTCGAGAGTATTCTTTTTTTAGCATGAACAAACAACTAGTCTGTAGAGTCGCATTATTTTTTGGCCTTCTTGCGCCCTGCTTTGTATCCGCTCAAACAGACCCCTTGTTCACCCATTTTACCTTTAATAAATTACTATACAATGCTGCTTATGCTGGGGCTTCTGATCAATTTTGTATCAATGCCATAAGCCACCAACAGTGGTTGGGTTATGATGATGAGACGCAGCTTTTAAAAACGCAAAGTGGACTGCCCACATCCGATAAACTCAAAACCAATATAGCACCCAAAACAACTGGCTTTGCCTTTTCTGCGCCTATAATGTACAAGGGGATAAATTATGGGGGAGCCTTTTTTTCATTCGTTGATGACAAAATTGCGTACGAGAAAAATACGTATTTAAAAGGTGGATTTTCTTATGCCTATGTTTTACCTGATGCCTCGTCCATTCGAATTGGAATAGATTTTTCCAGCCTAACCAAAGGGTTAGATGGTTCCAAACTTCGTGCACATGATCCAGGTGATCCATTGATTCCTTCCGGAGATGTATCTGATACCCGCTCGACTGTGGGTGCTGGCATCTACTATTCAACTTCAAGCATCAAAGATGGTGCTTATTTGGGTGTGTCTTCTACCCATATCTCTCCACAAACATTTAATTATGGCACCAATTCAACCATTAATATCACTACAAATAGACATCTATATGTTGTGGGTGGTTACCATCAGAATAATTTTATGGGCAATCCCGCATTGTCTTTAGACCCTGCATTTTTAGTAAAGACGGTGATGGGCAAAGGGGGGTTAATCAAGCCGCAAATTGATATTCAAGGAATCGCTACTTGGAATGAACTATTTTCTGGAGGTGCAAATTTTAGATTTTATGGATTAGGTGCAGATGCCCTTTCAGTCATGTTTGGATATTATCCACCATTATTGGGAGCAAATGGTGCTGGATCTGCTCAGAAATTGCGCGTTGGATATTCTTACGATTTGACTTTGTCAAAAATTTTGCGAACTAGCGCAGGTTCCCATGAGCTGCAAGTCAATTATTGTTTCATGTTTACATTGCCAGAAAGGCCTATAAAAATATACCGTCACCCACGTTGGATGGAAAGGCCATCCGAATGGGATTGATAAAGAATAATTAATCTGCATAGAATAAAGCATTGAATTATCCGTTTCTACTCTATCGAAAATATAAAAAAATGTTGAATTTGTCAATAGTTAACATATTTTTGCAATTAATAGAACAATCGAACAGTCTCAAAACTGCATAATGAAAAATACAGTGATGCATTTATTCACAAATAACAAATTTATCCAGAAAGCAAAGCGTTTTCTGGGAAATCGTTCACTTCGCAGCGCCGCATTTATCGTGTCTGTTATGGTATATGCTTGCGGTCCTGCCGACACAGGAGACCTTACCGGCGTTCTTGACAGAAGACCCTGGTTTCACCCGCAACCTCCAGGAATGGTAAATATCCCTTCTGGTACTTTTCATACGGGTCAAGGTGGGCAAGATGTGTTTAATTCTTATTTGGAACCCAATAAACAAATGACCATTACATCGTTTTGGATGGACGAAACGGAGATTACAAACAATGAATACCGCCAATTTGTAAACTATGTTATTGATTCGTTGGCCAGGATTTCTTGTGATGATGATGAATATTATTATCCAGAAGACGAAGAAGGAAATCGCTTGATTAACCCATACCGTCAAGTCGATTGGATTAAACATAAAGAAGAATTATCGGATATGTATTACCAAGGTGATGAACGTTTTCAGGGCAAACATCAAATCGATACACGAAAGTTGATTTTTCATTTTCAATGGACTGATTTTGCAACCGCAGCCGCTGAAGATCAACTGAAGTATGCCGCTATGAATCGCAGTAAATTTATGCGCAATGAAGATGTATTGGTTTATCCTGACACACTTTGTTGGGTAAGAGATTTTACTTATTCTTACAATGAACCCATGGCTCAGACCTATTTTCACCATCCTAAGTACGATGAATATCCAGTAGTTGGGGTTACTTGGCACCAAGCATTTGCTTTTTGTCGTTGGAGAACCGATCGTAAAACTGCGTTCTGGGAAATGAATGGCTACTTGCCCAATACCCATGATTTTCGTTTGCCGTCAGAATATGAATGGGAATATGCAGCCAGGGGAGGTAGAATTGGAAACAAATATCCTTGGGGTGGGCCCTATGCCAGAAATTCAAAAGGATGTGCTTTGGCAAATTTCAAACCATTGCGAGGAAATTATGGCGTAGATGGTGGTGTTTATCCCGTTCGTGTGGACAGTTACTTTCCAAATGATTTTGGGTTGTATAATATGGCCGGAAATGTATCTGAATGGACCAGTACTTCTTGGGATGAAGCCAATAATGCTTTTGCACATGATTTAAATGGTGAGTCGAGTAAATTCATAAAAGAAAGAGGCATGCAAGGCAAAGTTCCGGTGAAAGATATTTCGATAAATGAAAAACGAAAAGTAATTCGTGGGGGCTCATGGAAAGATATAGCCTACTTTATCGAAAATGGCGCACGAACTTATGAATACCAAGATACCAGCAAATCTTATGTTGGTTTTCGATGTGTACAAACTTATATTGGTCGATCTAACAAAGACCGCCAATAAAATATCTTCATCAAAATTGAATTTTACGCAAACAAAAAATACACCAACTAACAAAAACGAAATTAACAATCATGGACAAAAGTTTCTTTGAATCAAAAGGGTTTAAACAAAAAATGAATTTTACTTATGGCGTGGGTGCTGCAATAGTAATTGTCGGGGCTTTATTCAAGATATTACACTGGAAAGGTGCCGATACGATGCTTACAATTGGATTGTTAACCGAGGCAGCAATTTTTTGTGTTTCCGCATTTGAACCTGTGCACATGGATCCCGATTGGTCACTGGTCTATCCTGAATTGGCAGGTGGTGAAATCACCACCAAAAAAGTTGGATCTGTTTCACAGCAATTGGATACGATGTTGGCTCAAGCCAAAATAGGCCCTGAATTAATTGAAAGTTTGGGAAAGGGATTTAGTTCATTAAGCAGCAATGTAAAGGATATGGCAAATATGTCCAATGCAGCTGTTGCAACCAATGAATTTACAGAAAGTACTTCCAAAGCTGCGAAAAACATGGCTTCAATTGCTGATAGTACTGCAATGGTTTCAGATTCTATGGGTAATTTCACTGCTGGTTTACAGGGTGCATTGGTTAACATCAATGCAACTGAGGCAGCAACTGGAGAATTCAAAGAAGAAATGGCAAAGTTGAACAGAAATTTAAGTAGCCTGAATTCTATATATGGAAATATGTTGGGTGCAATGGGATCCAGCAAAGGTTAATTGTATTCAAAAAATAAAAAGAATACTGAAAATTACACAACATGGCAGGAGGCAAATTATCCGCAAGGCAAAAGATGATCAACATGATGTATCTCGTGTTGACTGCGCTTTTGGCATTAAACGTATCGAAAGAAATTATCAAAGCTTTTAATTTGATGGAAAATTCCTTGGATAATTCAACATTAAATATTGACCAAAAGAACAGAACAGTTATCGAGGGCGTAGTAAAATTGACCAAAGACAATAAAGCAGCAGCTCAAGCATTGAAGTATTGTAACGATGTTAAAGCCATTAGCGATGATTTAATTTCATTGTTGCATGTCTCTAAGTTTGATTTATTATCTCTTTCTAGTGGGGGACAAGACAAAGTTGATAAATTTAACGCCGCCTCTTTTAACAAACCTGGTGGTTTTAATCGCAAATCGTTCGGAAGAAACCAGACGAAAGAAGGATTATTGGTTAAAGGGGGAGTTCCCGAATTATCCCAAGGTGATAACATGGAAATCCACGCCCATTATTTTGTTGTGGAAGATGGAGGTAAAAGGGGCACAGGATTGCAAAAAAAAATTAATGATGTCCGTCTGAAAATGCTTGATGTGATGAAAAAAGCATCCAGTGATGTGGTTCTATCGTCAAATCCCGAAACCCAAAAATTCTTGTTGGAGGAGATGAAAAAAATTGAGGGTAAATCTTCTTTGTATGCAGAGGATGCTATAGATTCTGAAGGTGAAAAAAATAGCTGGGTTTCTATGTATTTGGAGCATTCTCCCTTGGCGGGTGTTTTTGCTATGTTGAGTAAGATAGAAAATGATTCACGTTCAATGGAAGCGGAAGTA
>SXGU01092064.1_pt1 | contig 22257 bp, 22 predicted proteins | sample 3174531 | NCBI WGS metagenome assembly SXGU01 (sample SAMN11356863, study PRJNA531348) | freshwater metagenome | isolation source: freshwater sample F1-140 | place: China: Fuxian Lake, Yuxi | collected 2017-12-25
GAAATGTGCGGTGCTAAAGCGGTTTTAGCGTAAGGCAGTGCGGGTAAGGTGTGTTCCATGATGGGTCCTTTAAGGATAATTTTTAAGTAAAAAGGCTTAAGCGCTATTTTGCCATAATAACAGGGTAATTTAGTAGGGTATTGCTATTTTTTCTTGGCGCGCGGGTGCGCTTGGTCATAGACGCTGGCTAAATGCTGAAAATCCAAGTGGGTATAGACTTGGGTGGTGCTGATGTTGGCATGCCCGAGCATTTCTTGCACGGCACGTAAATCTTGGCTGGATTGCAATACGTGGCTGGCAAAACTGTGGCGCAACAAATGCGGGTGCACGCTGCTGTTCACGCCTTGCTTGATGGCCCATAGTTTGACCCGGTATTGCACGGCGCGTGGGCTAATGCGTTTGCCTTGTTGCGTGACAAATAAAGCATTTGGATTGCTGTCGGCAATGGCTATATTCGCGCGGCGATCCAGCCAGACTTTGATGGCCTGACTGGCATGGCGGCCCATGGGCACGATGCGGGTTTTATTGCCTTTACCGGTCACCGTCAGCGTGCCGGCAGCAAAGTCCAGCATGGCACAGTCTAAATTGACCAATTCAGCCAAGCGTAAACCTGAGGAATAGAACAGTTCTAAAATGGCATGATCGCGTTGCGCCAGCAGGTCGTCGCCGGCGATATCGACAAATTTAACCGCTTGGTCGGTGGACAAAGCTTGCGGTAGGGTTTTGGCCGATTTGGGTGCGCGTAAGCCTATCACTGGGTTTTGTTGGTAGCCTTGCTGGTGGACTAAATAAGCAAAATAGCCACGCCATGCCGACAGTGCGCGGGCGATGCTTTTGCCGCTTAGGCCGCGGCTGTGTAAGGTCGCGATAAAGCGCCTAATTTGCCCACTTTGCACTTGCGCCAGCTCGGTGTCGCCAAGCAAAGACGCCAGCAATTGGATGTCTCTGGCATAATTTTTGAGGGTGAGCGCACTGAGGCCGCGCTCAAAAGTCAGGTGTTGCAGGTAGTCTTTAAGGTGGTGCACGGGCAGCTGAGCGACTCGCTAGAGATGAGCGGCAACCGCTGCACTGACCAAATCGCCTATGCGTTGTAAATACATGGAGCCCATGTCGGCTTTAAAGCGAGCTGGGTCTTCTGTACCCAGTATGAGCACGCCGTAAACCTGTTTTTTATCGCTAAGCGGGATAAAAGCGAAAGACTGTAAGGGTGCTGGCACTAAGCCGTCGGCCGACGCTGGTTTTTCACCGCAATGGGGTAGGCTTAACGCGCTGACCCAGTCCTGAAATGGGCTAGACACGGCGCTGAATAATTTGTCTTGGGCTAGCGATGGGTCGCTAGGCGCTTGCCAAATCAAAAGCTGGCTGTGTGACACGGCAAAGATGTCCTGCATGCTTTGCGCCAGCAGATTGCTGAGGCCGTCTAGGCTAGTGCTGGCAAGCAGCTGAACGCTAAATTGATGGACATGCCCACTGATTTTGTCATTTTGTTCAGCAAAGGCGATCAGCTGCGCCATGTTGTTTTCCATGGCCCGTATTTTGTCGCGTTGGGCTAATTGTTGGCGTTCGGTCAGTGAAATGGTGCCGTTGCCGTGTGGGCTGGGTAGAAAAATTTCCGTGAGTAAATGCGCCTGTTGCTCAAAAAAGTGCGGGTGCTTACGCAAATACGCGCCCACTTGCTCGGCGTAAAGTTGGTCTTCTTGATTTTGTTGCATGGTAATCCTTGAGTAGCGCTAATGGGCTTTCGTCACTTTAGCTTATGGTGATGCTGCCGGTAAATACGGTCACGGCCGGGCCCGTCATCATGACAGGCGCATCCCCGCCTTGCCAGGCAATGGACAGTTCGCCGCCGCGTGCACTTACTTTGACTGGCGAGCTTAATCGACCTAATTGGATGCCGGCGACGACGGCGGCACAGGCGCCAGTGCCGCAGGCCAGGGTTTCTCCGCTGCCACGTTCAAACACGCGTAATTTAATGTGCTGAGCATGGATGATCTGCATGAAGCCGGCATTCACGCGTTGAGGAAAACGCGGATGCCGTTCAATTTGCTGACCCAATGGCACTACCGGCGCCATGTCGACGTCGTCAACTATTTGTACGGCATGCGGGTTGCCCATGGACACGGCGGCTATTTGCAGCACTTGCTCGCCCACCTGTAGGGCGTAACTGGGCGCTTGGGCATCGGCGATAAAAGGGAGGTCGCGCGGGGCGAATTTAGGTGCACCCATGTTGACCGTCACCAGGCCATTTTCTTCTAATTGGGGGCGGATGATGCCGCTCGCCGTTTCTACCGTGATGGCTTTTTTATCGCTTAAGCCTTGCTCGACCACGAAACGCACAAAGCAACGCGCGCCATTGCCGCACTGGGCGACTTCGCTGCCGTCGGCATTAAAAATGCGGTATTTAAAATCAGCGATGCTGGACGATTCAACCAGTAGCAGTTGATCGAAGCCCACTCCCAATTGGCGGTGCGCTAAACGTTGGATGAGCTCAGGCGTGAGATGGACTGTTTGATGGATAGCATCAATCACCATGAAGTCATTGCCGGCGCCCTGCATTTTGCTGAATTTTAATTGGGTGGATAGCGGGTTCATAAGCCTTATTATAAATTGATAGTTAAGCAAGACCGTTTTTTATTGCAATATTTTAGTCTTATTATTCAATACTTAGGTAGAATGCTAACTCGGTAACTGACCTGATTGTCATGCTTTAGCCTTTAGTATGATGACCATTTCATTTTTTTATAGATTACTTTTCAAGGCGCACACATGAACGAATATCTTTTTACTTCAGAATCCGTTTCTGAAGGTCACCCAGACAAACTCGCAGACCAAGTATCAGACAGTATTTTAGACGCGATTCTAGCGCAAGACCCGACAGCACGGGTGGCCGCAGAAACCTTAGCCAATACCGGCTTAATTGTGTTGGCCGGTGAAATTACCACCACGGCTAACGTTGATTACATTAAAGTCGCGCGTGAGACCATTAAACGCATAGGTTACGACAACACCGATTACGGCATAGACTACAAAGGCTGTGCGGTATTGGTGGCTTACGACAAACAATCGCCTGACATTGCCCAAGGGGTGGATGGCGCGCACGATGACCCACTGGACCAAGGGGCCGGCGATCAAGGTTTGATGTTTGGCTACGCTTGCGATGAAACCCCGCAATTGATGCCTTTGCCCATTTGGATGTCGCACCGCATCATGGAACGCCAAGCGCAGTTGCGTAAAGATGGCCGCCTGCCTTGGTTGCGTCCGGATGCTAAATCGCAAGTCACCATCAAATACCAAGATGGCAAAGCCAGCGCCATTGACACCGTGGTGGTGTCAACCCAGCACGCACCAGAGATGGAATTAAAAGACATACGCGAAGCGGTGATAGAAGAAATCATCAAACCCACCTTGCCTAAAGAGCTGATTAAAGGCGACATTAAGTTTTTGGTGAATCCTACTGGCCGTTTTGTTATTGGTGGCCCACAAGGCGACTGTGGTTTAACCGGTCGTAAAATCATCGTCGATACCTACGGTGGCGCCGCGCCTCATGGCGGCGGGGCGTTCTCCGGCAAAGACCCATCCAAAGTAGACCGTTCAGCGGCCTACGCTGGCCGTTATGTGGCTAAGAACATAGTCGCGGCCGGCCTGGCTTCACGTTGCTTGGTGCAAATCTCTTACGCGATAGGCGTGGCGCAACCGACCTCCATCATGGTTGAGACTTACGGCACCGGCAAGGTATCCAACGAGGTGCTGACGGCATTGGTGCGCGAACACTTTGATTTGCGCCCTAAAGGCATAGTGAAGATGCTGGATTTACTGCGTCCTATCTATACTAAGACTGCCGCTTACGGACACTTTGGCCGTGACGAACCCGAGTTCACTTGGGAAGCCATCGACAAAGCGGCGGCATTAAAAGCCTCGATTTAGATGGGTCGTTTTGCTGGTTTAAACAATCGGCCGTGACGCAGTGTATTACTGCTCACGGCCGTTTTTTATGGCTAAGACAGCAGGCTAAAATGCCGCGGCTTGGATTGCTTAAAGAAATCAAGTATAATCGCCACCATTCCGAGGAGCGTTGCGAGAGTTCTTCTCCCAGGCTCGGAATAGCTTAAACGACGCTCACCTTATTAACCGTGCCGGGCACGGGATACGGGTGAGACAAGCGAACCGCCTCTCAAGTAACATCCCCCATCCCTCCGGTCACATATTCAAGGAAATTGAACATGAATGCTGTGACTGCTGATAATGAAAATACAGTAAAAGACTACGTGATTGCCGATATCGGCTTGGCCGCTTTTGGCCGTAAAGAAATTGCCATTGCCGAAACCGAAATGCCAGGCTTGATGGCTATCCGCGAAGAGTTTGCCCTAATCCAACCGCTCAAAGGCGCGCGCATTACCGGTAGCTTGCACATGACCATACAAACCGCCGTGCTCATAGAAACGCTAAAAGACTTAGGCGCAGACGTGCGCTGGGCGTCGTGCAATATTTATTCTACCCAAGACCATGCGGCGGCGGCGATTGCGGCTGGCGGTACACCGGTATTTGCCATTAAAGGCGAAACCTTGGTCGAGTATTGGGATTACACCCACCGTATTTTCGAGTGGGCTGACGGCGGCTACAGCAACATGATATTGGACGACGGTGGCGACGCGACCTTGCTCTTGCATTTAGGCACGCGCGCTGAAAAAGATTTAAGCTTGGTAGCCCACCCCACTTCAGAAGAAGAAGTGTGCTTGTTTGATGCCATTAAAGCCAAATTAAAAGTCGATCCAACTTGGTATTCTGTGCGTTTGGCTAAAATCATAGGCGTGACCGAAGAAACCACCACCGGTGTGCACCGTTTGTATCAAATGCACAAAGAAGGCAAACTGACTTTCCCGGCGATTAACGTCAATGACTCGGTGACCAAATCGAAATTCGATAATTTGTACGGTTGCCGTGAATCTTTGGTGGATGCCATTAAGCGCGCCACCGATGTCATGGTGGCGGGTAAGGTGGCGGTAGTGGCCGGTTACGGCGACGTGGGTAAAGGTTCCGCACAAGCGTTACGTGCCTTGTCTGCGCAAGTTTGGGTAACCGAGATAGACCCCATTTGTGCCTTGCAAGCGGCCATGGAAGGCTACCGTGTGGTGACCATGGATTACGCGGCGGAACACGCCGATATTTTTGTTACGGCGACCGGCAATTACCACGTGATTACCCATGAGCACATGGCTAAAATGAAAGATCAGGCCATCGTTTGTAACATTGGCCATTTTGATAACGAGATCGACGTGGCCTCACTGGAAAAATACCAATGGGATGAAATTAAACCGCAAGTGGACCACGTGATTTTCCCGGACGGTAAAAAAATTATTCTGTTGGCAAAAGGCCGTCTGGTCAATTTAGGTTGTGGTACCGGTCATCCGAGCTACGTCATGAGTTCTAGCTTTGCTAACCAAACCATTGCACAAATTGAATTATTTACGCAAACTGCTAACTACCCGGTGGGTGTGTATACCTTGCCTAAGCACTTGGACGAAAAGGTGGCGATTTTGCAATTACGTAAACTCAATGCGCAACTGTCGACCTTAACTGATCAACAAGCGGCCTACATAGGCGTGCAAAAGCAAGGCCCGTACAAACCGGATACGTATCGCTATTAGAAGCCACGGCCGGTTTACCGGCCAGTGGCTTGTTATCAGTTTGTTCTGATGAGTCCGTGGGAGGAGGGTTGCATGAGATTATTATTAGGATGGCTATTGAATGCCTTGGCGCTGTTAACCGTGGCCTACTATGTACCTAACATTCATGTGGCCGATTTTTCTACGGCTTTGCTGGCCGCTCTGGTCATAGGCTTGGTCAATATGATGATTAGGCCTATTTTGTTGCTATTAACCTTACCGATTACCCTGCTGACATTTGGCCTGTTTTTGTTGGTCATTAACGGCTGCTTATTTTATGCGGTAGGCTATGTCTTGCCGGGTTTTGAAGTGCAAACTTTCAGCGCGAGTGTATTGGGCGCCTTGCTTTACAGCGTGCTGGCTTGGTTATTGGCCGCCCTTATTATTGAAGATAAAAAAGGCAATTAGAATGAACAGCACCGCATACAGCTTTGAGTTTTTCCCGCCTAAAACAGCAGAAGGCGTGGCGACGCTGCGCGAAACGCGCGCAGAATTGGCTAAATTCAAGCCGGAGTTCTTTTCGGTGACCTTTGGTGCGGGTGGATCTACCCGTGACAGAACCATGGAAACCGTATTGGAAATTCAGCAGGAAGGGTTTCAAGCGGCGCCGCATATTTCCTGTATTTCTTCGAGCAAAGAAGAAATACGCGCTTTATTGCACGCTTACCAAGCGCAGGGCATTAACCGTTTGGTGGCCTTGCGGGGCGACGTGCCTTCAGGCGAAGTGAGTTCAGGTGATTTTCGCTACGCGGCGGAATTGGTGGCGTTTATACGCGCTGAAACAGGGCAGCATTTTCACATAGAAGTGGCGGCTTACCCAGAGTTTCACCCGGAAGCTAAAACCCCAGAGGCGGATTTATTGAATTTGCGGCGTAAGGTGGATGCCGGGGCCAATTCGGCCATTACCCAATATTTTTATAATGCCGATGCCTATTTCCGCTTTATCGATCAGTGTGCGGCGGCGGGCATTAACGTGCCTATCGTGCCTGGCATCATGCCGATATACAACATCACCCAATTGGCGCGCTTTTCAACCGTGTGTGGCGCGGAGATTCCCAGATGGTTAAAACTGAGGTTGGAAGAATACGGCGATGACATGGCTTCTTTACGCGCGTTTGGTATCGATGTCGTGACGGATTTGTGCGAAACCTTGCGTGTGTTTGGCGCACCGGGTTTGCATTTTTATACCTTGAATCGTGCCGGCGTGATTGCCAACATCATAGGCAATTTGCCCGACTAAAACAGCGTTCAGGCGCTATCTTTAAGCAGGGCATTTATCTAAATGGGTTATGTATCAACAAGCCATCAATTTCCATGCCATCTTGCATATCCTCCGAAAGTAAATGCTGAGCGCCAGCAAGCAATGCGGCTGCGCAAATGTGTGCATCGTAAAATGGTAATTGGTATTGCTTGCAAATTTGCACGGCAAGTTCGTGAGTGGCTTCGGTAAGTGGCACAACAGCAACACAGGCTTTTATTGCCATTAGAACTGCGTCAATCTCATCCCACTCCATTTTCAACTTACGTCGGCAAACAGAAACCACTTCGTTTAGCACCTGTACACTGATCGTTCCGCCAGCTTCGAGTATGGCTTCTGCTTTATCCGCTTTGGTGTGGTCGCTAGACAGCAAATATAAAATTACATTGCTATCAATAAATGGTTTGCTCAACTTTCGCCCTCTCTCGCATTGACTTCTAGGCGGTCAAAATAAAAGTCGGCGGGCAATCGACCTCGCAGGCTATGTAAACGCATCAACAACTCTTTTATCTTGGGTTGTTTAGCGACTTCCAAGTGCCTTTCGCCTACCACGTGCAGGTTAATTTCTTCACCTTCTTTTAAATTAAGCGCATGAACCACACTGGCAGGAAGCCTTACGGCTAGTGAATTACCCCATTTTGCGACTTGCATAATATTTCTCCAAACCTTTAAAGGATATACATTTAATTTTAGTATATCATTAAATCGGTAGTGTCCTAAAGTGATATGCCCAAAGGCGGCCGTTATTTGATTACACAAGCCGTTGGTATTGTCCGCCAGCCAAGCTGCTGATGCGTCCTTCCAATTCCAATAGCATGAGCGTGGCGGTCAGTTCGCTGACCGACAGCCCACTTAGCTGCACTAAATTTTCCAGTGAGATGGCATCAAAGCCCATGAGTTCTAACAGGCTCTGGTGTTGGCTGCCCGCTTGCGCATCTGCACTGGCGAGTTGCTCGGGTAGGGCTTTTTTTAAATTTAATTCTTCGACGATGTCTTGCAAGTTGTCGACCAATTTAGCCCCTTGTTTAATCAACTGATGGCAACCTTTAGCCAGTGGGGAATGGATGGAACCGGGGATGGCAAACACCTCGCGGCCTTGTTCTGCGCATAAGCGTGCGGTGATTTGTGAGCCACTTTGCAGGTTGGCTTCGACCACCAAGCAGCCCAAGCTTAAGCCGCTAATAATGCGATTGCGCCTAGGAAAATTTTGCGGTTTGGATACGGTGCCCAAGGAAAATTCAGAAACAATCAAGCCTTGTTGGGCAATTTGATGGGCTAAATCACGGTGTTGGGCCGGGTAGACCTTGTCTAAGCCGGTGCCGACTACGGCTAGGGTAGCGCTCTGGGCTTTGAGTGCACCGCGATGGGCCGCACCGTCTATGCCTAAGGCTAAGCCGCTGACTATGCATAAACCGTACTCGGCTAGGCCTTGAGCAAAAGCCTCGGCATTTTTTTCGCCCTGTACCGAGGCGTTGCGGCTACCAACGATGGCAAAGCTAGGCGTGTTCAGTAAAGCCAAGCGGCCTTTTGCATAAAGTAGCGGCGGTGGATCGGTAATTTGCAACAACGCTTGCGGGTAGTCGCGGTCGGCCAGTGTGACTACATGGTTGTTGGCTTGTGACAGCCAGTCCAGCGTGTCTTGTAAGCTTTCCTGACCCACCCCCTTGATGATTTCGTGGGCGATTTTTTCAGACACCACGGCCCGTAATTCTTTGAATTTTCTGCGGTAGATTTCGTCTGGACTGCCAAAGGCTTTAAGCAGTTGGTAAAATGTTTGGCAACCCAATCCTGGAATGTTGGCCAAGCTAAGCCACTGCGATTTTTCCAGCAAGTCGGCATGGTCATTTACGGGCATAGCCTATTCCTCTATTGCGGGCTAAGGACGCGGTCCAGTTTGTTGACGGGTTCACTGGCCTGCATGATGAGCGCATAAGATACGCGCTCAAACACACGGAATACCATTAATAAGCCTATGCGTTCGTCAGGCAGTTGGATGGGCTGGGCGGTTTTGTCGGCGGCCGGGTTTTTTATTGAGCGACCAGCCCTATGGATGGCCAGCACATGGCCTGGCTCCAGCCCCGCATGGGCGCCACGGTTGATGGCGACGACGCTGAGCGGGCCGGCTTCCGCCACACCGCTATACATGCTGATAATGCGCCCAGTGACGGCCGAGTCAGGGGCGTGCGGGACGAAGTGGCTAGGGATGGGTTCGGGTTTATGTGCCAGTAATTTATCCCCGACAAAAATTTCCTCCTTGGCCATGCTGATTTCAGCGCTGGCCGGTGCGCCGTATAGGCTGACGACGGCATCCCCCAGATAGCGTGCTTCTTGGCCTAATATTTCTTTGCTGTCTGGGTCAATTAAGCTGCCAGTAGCACGGTAGATGTGCCAATTGGGGCCATGCTCTGCGCCCATTTTGTCTAGGTAGATGCGTGTGCCTGTGCTCAATATCACCCTATCATCTTGCGCGGCCAGTATGCTGGCGGCCTGGCTTAATGGGTCTTTTTCCAGGATCAAGGCCAGGTTTAAAAATGGCGCAATGGCATGTAACGCGATGCTGGGGATGGCAGTATTTTCTAAACTTTCTTCTATCACGCCGGCTTGCAAGGTGAGTTCTTGCTGCAGTAATTTTAATTGTGGGCTGCCGCTAGACTGGTCCAGCCAGACCACATTGCCTGGGTAAATTAAATGCGGATTTTTTATTTCTTGGCGATTCAGTTGCCAAAGCTTGGGCCACTGCCAAGGGTCTTTTAGGAATTGACTGGCAATGCCCCATAAGGTGTCGCCTTTCACCACGACATGGCGCTCCGGGTGCTGGCTATTGAGGACAATTTCATCGGCCAGGGCGGTTAAGCTTATGCAACAAAACAGCAGCAGCGTTATAATGTGGCGGAACATACCGATCCTTGCGTGAAAATCGTGTAATGCAGTATACGATTAAATGGCCGCGATAAACTGCATGGCGCGCTTAAATTTATCATTTAGTGGCCTTTGCACGAATCAACTTTAGGCACACACGGTAGCGTTTTTTTATTCAACAAAGAGTTTTTATGGCAATTTTAGACATACTTAATTACCCCGATCCGCGACTGCATACGGTGGCGCAACCTGTCAAAGAGGTGAATGCGGCCATACAGCGTTTGATCGATGACATGGCTGAAACCATGTACGACGCCCCCGGTATAGGCTTGGCCGCGACCCAGGTGAATCAGCATGTGCAACTGATTTTAATCGACATCAGTGAAAGTAAAGATCATTTGCAAGTATTGATTAACCCTAAAATAGTTGAAAAAAGCGGTGAGCAAGATTACGAAGAAGGTTGTTTATCGGTGCCCGGGGTGTACGACACGGTCAGGCGCGCGGACAAGGTGACGGTAGAGGCCCTGGGGCGAGATGGTAAGCCGTTTAGCTTAAAGGCAGAAGGCTTGCTCAGTGTTTGCATACAACATGAAATGGACCATCTTTTAGGCAAGGTGTTTGTGGAGTATTTATCCCCTTTAAAACGCAATCGCATTAAAAATAAAATGCTCAAACAACGGCGTGATCGCTAATTTTTACTGGCCTCAAATCCCCTTCTATGAAAATCATTTTTGCTGGCACCCCTGAGTTTGCCGTACCTGCTTTGGCCGCTTTAATCGCTGCCGGCCATGAGATTGTTATGGTCTTAACCCAGCCGGATAGACCAGCAGGGCGTGGCATGAAACTCAAAGCCAGTCCGGTCAAGCTGCTGGCCGAACAACATGGCTTGACGGTGTTTCAGCCCGCTAGCCTCAAAGACCCGCTGGCGCAAGCACGCATTGCTGACACGCAAGCCGATGCCATGATAGTGGCGGCCTATGGCTTGATTATCCCAGACGCCACCTTGCATGCCACGCGTTTTGGCTGCTATAACATCCATGCTTCTTTGTTGCCACGTTGGCGAGGGGCTGCGCCCATACACCGTTCGCTGCTGGCCGGCGACCAGACAACAGGCGTGACCATCATGGAAGTGGTGGCGGCCTTAGATGCCGGGGCCATGGTCAGTCGTGGCGTGCTGCCTATTACGGCCACGGATACCACGCAAAGCTTACACGACGCCTTAAGCCATTTAGGCGCACGCTTGATGGTGGAGGCCATGGCCAGTTTAGAAAAAAATGGCATCTTAGCTGCCAGCCCGCAAGACGAAGCCTTGGTGACCTACGCGCATAAATTGGATAAAGCCGAAGCCGCCATCGATTGGCATCAATCCGCGCTGGCGATTTCACGCCAAGTGCGGGCGTTTAATCCATTTCCGGTCGCGCAAAGCCAATTAAAAGGACAAGTCTGTCGGATTTGGATGGCGCTGGCCGAAGCCGGTCAAGCCGCGCCAGGTGAGATCGTGGCTGTGCAAGATGGCATTACCGTTGGCTGTGGTGAGGGTTTATTGCGCATTACCGAGTTGCAAGCGCCGGGGGGCAAACGCTTGCCTGCACAAGCGTTTGTGCAAGGCCATAATTTACAGGCTGGCGATTGCTTTACTGCGCTTATGCCGAACATAACATCCTCACCACACTAAACGAGACCGCATGTACCTATCCCAACAAATTGCCGCCCATGCGGTGAATCAAGTGCTGTTAGGTCGCAATTTAACCTTGGCCTTGCCGACGGCCCTAGCCGCCTTTCCTCAGGCGACCCCACAGCAGCGCGGTGCCGCTCAGGATTTAAGTTATGGCACTTTGCGTTTTTACGGGGAAGTTGATGCTTACCTAGTGCAGTTGTTAGCCAAGCCCCTAAGCGATGACCGCATTCATTCGATTTTATTGGTGGCCCTCTACCAATTGCTGCACGATAAAGCCGATGCGTTTACCGTGGTGAATCAAGCGGTGCAAGCGGTGAGTTTGCTCAAAAGGCCAGCTGCTAAAGCCTGGGCTAAGGGGCTGGTGAATGCCATATTGCGCAATTTCTTGCGGCAAAAAGAGACGCTGGCGAGCAGCTTGGCGAATAATGAGATGGCCACTTACTCCTACCCACAATGGTGGATTAATAAATTGAAGCGGCAATACCCATTGCACTGGCAGGGCATGTTGCTCACCGGCAATACGCACCCACCCATGACTTTGCGCGTCAATCGCAAAAAAATCAGCCTGGCGGATTATCAGCAGTTATTGGCGCGGCAGGACATAGCAGCGACCTGTTTGGCTGGGCAGGCACTGGTGTTAAGTAAGCCGGTGGCAGTTGAAAAAATTCCTGGTTTTAGCGATGGCGTGGTGTCTGTGCAAGATTATGGGGCGCAACTGGCCGCGCCCTTGCTCGACCTCAAACCCGGCTTGCGGGTGTTGGATGCCTGTTGCGCCCCCGGCGGTAAAACCGGCCATATTTTAGAGCTGGGTTGTACGGATTTGACCGCCTTGGATGCTGATCCTAGTCGTTTATTAAGAGTGCAAAGCAATCTGGCTAGGTTGCAATTGCCAGCGCAGGTGATAGCGGGCGATGCCGCATCAAGCGATTGGTGGGACGGTGTGCCTTTTGATAGGATTTTAGCCGATGTGCCTTGCACCGCTTCGGGCATAGTGCGGCGCCATGTGGATATTAAATGGCTGCGGCGCGAAGCTGATGTGGCATCTTTTGTGGCGCAACAAGCTAGAATTCTGCCTAATTTATGGCGGATGTTGGCAAAGGGTGGTAAATTGCTTTATGTAAGCTGTTCTGTTTTTAATGAAGAAAATCAAGGGCAAGTGGATACATTTTTACAAAATAATGCGGATGCAACGCAGTTGGCTGTGGACAGCATAGCGGGCGCAGATAAGCTGACACAGCTTAATGGCCAGCTTATTCCTTCTGTCGCGCACGATGGATTTTTCTATGCTTTGTTACAGAAAAACTAAGCCACTACTGCTCATTATTTTTTTGACTTGGTTTTCCACCTTGGTGCTGGCGGCGAACAGCAGCATGCTGGTTAAAAGTGCGGAATTAAAAGCACAAGATGATGGCTACGTGCTCAACGCGGATGTCGACATCAAATTTAGCCCCGCCATAGAAGATGCCATCAGCAAAGGCTTTGAGCTTAATTTCATTATTGAATTTCAATTGGCCCAGCCCAGGAAATATTGGTTTGATGATGAAATCGTCACCGTTATCCAGCCGGTCACCTTAAGTTACCACGCGCTTTCCCGGCAATTTTTGCTGATGCGCGGCGAGCAACAAAAAACCTTTGTCCGCTTGGACGAAGCCATCGATGATTTATCCAGCATCAGCGATTTAAAAGTGTTAGCCAAATCGCAAGTGGAAAAAGGCGAGCCGTATAAGGCGGCTTTTTTGATGCGCTTAGACGCTAAAAAGTTACCCAAAAGCCTGCGGGGCGAGGGCTTAGTCTCAGACGAGTGGGCCTTAAGCTCGCAGCGTTTTGAATGGCTACCCACTTTATTCAAATGAAGCGCCTGTTGAGATGAAGTTCATTGTTTTACTTAGCGCCAGTTTAGGTGCCTTCTTACTTTACTTGCTGTCCAATGCAAGTGCCAATACCGCTGCCTCTGGCGAGTACTATTCTTTGTTGGTTGCGCTGAACGTCTTGTTGGCTACCTTTCTTATCGGCGTGATCGTTTATCAAATTTGGCGTTTATACAGGCAAATTCGTAGCGGCGTGGTTGGCAGTCGCTTCACCCGTCGATTGTTAGTCAGCTTTGCCATGATGGCCCTTATTCCAGGCTTAATCGTTTATTTGGTGTCGGTTAATTTCTTAACACGGTCCATTGAATCTTGGTTTAACCTGAAAGTGGAAGCCGCCCTAGAAGGGGGGCTTAATTTAGGCCGCACCGCTTTGGATATCATGTTGCTGGATGTCAAAGAAAAAGGCGAAAACATGGCCAGCACATTGGCTTTTCAGCCGGCTAATAGTCGCTCTATCTTGAACGATTTGCGCGAAAAAAGTGGTGTTAAAGACGTGACTTTATTGACCGTGCAAGGCCGAATTCTGGAGGTGTCTAATAGCGACGCGACCACTATTTTGCCCGAATTGCCCAGCGTCGCGCAGCTCAGACAGGCACGCTTACGCGTCATAGGCAGCATAGAGCCGATTGCTAACAAAGGCTTGTACTTGCGGGTGTTGGTGCCGGTCAATGGTCAGGACTTAGCCGGTGAAACGCGCATATTGCAATTGTTGCAACCGGTGCCCAAGGCCTTGGCCAAAACCGCTGAGGCAGTGCAAGACGTCTATCAGGATTACCAACAATTGTCGTATAGCAGAACCTCCTTAAGAGAGGTGTTTGCCCTGACCTTAACGCTGGTCATGATGTTGGCTATGCTGGGTGCGGTGGCGGTGGCTTTTGTCTTGAGTCGTAAGTTGTCGGCGCCGCTGACGGTCTTGGCAGAAGGCACAAAAGCCATTGCCAGTGGCGATTACAGCAGCGTACTGCCGTCCCATGGTAAAGATGAGCTGGGGGTATTGGTGCAATCGTTTAATAGCATGACGCAGCAGTTGGATGATGCGACTAAGGCGGCGGAAAGAAATCGTGCGCGGCTGGAGGCGGCGCGCGGGTACTTAGAAACCATCTTGGCGCACTTGTCCTCTGGGGTCATCGCCTTAAATAAACGTGGCGAATTACGTACGTTTAATGAAGCCGCCATCAATATATTGGCCACCCAATTAGAGCATTGCGTGGGCTTGACCGTGGAGCAGATAATAGCCCAGCAACCGCGCTTAGAAAGTTTCTTTCTGGCAATCTCCATGCACAATCAGCATGCGGAGGGCAAGGCGCCTGCCATCGAAACGCCCGCACACGAGCTGGTCACGCAAATCGAACTGGTGACTGGGCAAGGCAAGCAAATTTTAACCTTACGCGGTACGCGCTTGCCTGACGGCGGCTATGTGGCGGTGTTTGACGACGCCACCAGCATGATACAGGCGCAGCGTGATGCCGCTTGGGGCGAGGTGGCTAGACGCTTAGCGCATGAAATTAAAAATCCATTGACGCCTATACAACTGTCGGCCGAACGCATGGCACATAAATTGATGGATAAATTGGATGCCAGCGATGGGCAAATGTTAAAACGCTCCACCGCCACCATAGTCAATCAAGTCGACGCGCTCAAAAGAATGGTGAATGAATTCAGTGAGTATGCCCGTTCGCCTGCGCCGCAGTTGCAGGCTTTGGATCTGAATAAGCTCATACAAGAAGTGCTGTCATTTTACGATTTGCCGGCGAATAAACTGATTTTTTCTTTAGAAAAACAGGCGACGATGATTAAGGGTGACAGCACCATGTTGCGCCAAGTGATGCATAATTTATTGCAAAATGCCCAGGATGCACTGGTCGATCAGGCCGATGCGCTGATAGAGGTGCAGACAAAATCCATGGGTGCCATGTTGGTGTTAACGGTGGCGGATAACGGGGCTGGCTTCCCGGCAGAAATGTTGGCGCATGCTTTTGAGCCTTACATGACGACCAAATCGCACGGCACCGGTTTGGGTTTGGCCATCGTTAAGAAGATCATAGAAGAGCACAAAGGCAGCATTAAAATTGAAAACCTAAACGACGCAACGGCCGCCCATAAGTCATCGGCCAAGGCACACGGGGCGCTGGTGACCATCAGCATCCCGCTATTGGCGTGATGCGATTGGTCGCGAGAACGATACAGAGAATGGCTATCCTACAATTGAGAATGTAAAAGACAACAAGCATGGCAACAAAACATATATTAGTGGTTGATGACGAAATAGGCATACGCGAATTGTTGCGGGATATCTTGCAAGACGAAGGTTATCACGTGCAGTTGGCAGAAAATGCCGCAGCGGCTCGGGCGGCGAGGTTACACGAACGGCCGGATTTGGTGTTGTTGGATATTTGGATGCCCGATTGCGATGGCATTACCTTACTTAAAGAGTGGGTGAACAGTAGTTTGCTGACCATGCCGGTGGTGATGATGTCAGGTCACGGCACGATAGATACGGCGGTTGAAGCGACGCGCATAGGGGCGTTTGATTTCTTAGAAAAACCCATTGCCCTGCAAAAATTATTAAAAACGGTCACGACCGCCTTGAAGCACGGCGAGCAACTGCCTAAATCGGCCATGAATCTAGCCAGCCTAGGTAAAAGCCCGATAGTCACCGCCCTTAAAGATAGGTTGGATAAAATTGCGTTAAGCCCCAATCCTGCGCCGATTTTATTAATTGGCGCCAAAGGCAGCGGTGCCGAACTGTGCGCGCGTTATTTGCAAGAAGTAGGCAGCCCTTGGTTGGCCTTAAGCGAATACGGTCGTTTGGCCAGTGAGCCCTTGAAAATTTTAGAGGGCTTGCGTGGCGGCGTGTTATTCCTGGCCGAGCTTGGTGAGCTTAATAAAGCCGAACAAAAGGGCTTGTTATTGCTGATTGCCAAGTCGGACAAATACCGTGTGCGTGTGGTCTGCGCCACCAGCGAAAACCTGCCCAGGTTACAGGCCGAGGGCTTGTTTGATTATAATTTGTACCAAACTTTGGCGGCGGTGTCGCTCAGCATGCCGGCTTTGGATGAGCACAAAGAAGACATTCCCGATTTGGTGGGGGCCATTACCCATTTGCAATTGGAATTGGCCGGTTTGGAATACCGAGAGTTCGATGTGGCGGCTTTAAATGCCTTACGTAATGCCGATTGGCCTGGGGATTTAGCGCAATTGGATGCGGTCATCCGCAATTTATTGCAAACCAGTTTGGGCGAAAAAGTGGGCCTAGAAGACGTGACGCGGGTCTTGCATCAATTTGATGATAGGCAAGCCACGGCCACGGCAGAATTAACCGTGGCGGTGCAGATGAGCAGTGAGCAATCGGTTAGCTTAAGCTTGGACAGTGATTTGCTTGACCAACCCCTGCGTGAGGCGCGCGATGCTTTTGAACGCCGTTACTTTGAGCACCATATCAAACTGGTGGCGCACAATATGAGCAAATTGGCCGATATTGCTGGTTTGGAGCGCACCCATTTATACCGCAAGCTGAAGCAACTGGGGATTAAGATTAAGGCTTAGGCGCGGTGGGCGATTTCCACTAGCACCGGCGTGTGATCAGACGGCCTTTCTAATTTGCGCGGGGCTTTATCTATATGCGCCGCCAAGCATTTTTCTTTTAGGGCATCGCTGACTAAAATATGGTCTATGCGCATGCCTAAGTTGCGCCTAAACCCCAGCATGCGGTAATCCCACCAACTGTAGCTTTTATCGGCTTGTTCAAACAACCTAAAACTATCGTGCAAACCCAATTGCAGCAGCTCTTGAAAGGCCGCCCGTTCGGCTGGGCTGACTAAAATCTGGCCTAGCCAAGCGGCTGGGTCATGGCAATCTCTGTCTTCCGGGGCAATGTTGTAGTCGCCCAGTAATAGCAATTCTGGGTAACGGACTAATTCGCTTTTAAGCCAGTTGTTGAGTGCCCCCAGCCAGCGCAGTTTGTATTGGTATTTATCCGAATCGACCGCTTGGCCATTCGGTATATAGGCACACACCACTCGCATGCCGTGAATGTCGGCCGCAATCACCCGTTGCTGATCATCCTCAAATTGCGGTATGTTGTGTTGTATATTGGACAGCGGATGACGGCTCAATATGGCCACGCCATTATAGGTTTTTTGGCCTATGTGGGCGGCTTGATAACCGATCGCCTGCAATTGGGCATAAGGAAATTTTTGGTCTTCTTGTTTGGTTTCTTGCAAGCACAATACATCCGGTTGATTGGCGGCTAGCCAATCCAAGACATGCGGCAGTCTGACGTTTAAAGAGTTGACATTCCAGGTAGCGAATTTCATGACGCCGTTAGTTCATGCCATTATGGCGCAGCAAGGCGTCGATATTCGGCGCACGACCGCGAAACGCTGTGAAAGAATCCAAGGCTGGCCTTGCGCCGCCTTGCGCCAAAATTTCTTGCCAATAGCGTTGGCCGGTTTCTGGGCAAAGCACGCCATTTTCTTCAAACATACTGTAGGCATCGGCCGATAACACTTCTGCCCATTTGTAGCTGTAATAGCCGGCCGCATAGCCGCCAGAAAAGATGTGGGTAAAATTATTAGGAAAGCGATTCCACTCGGGAGGCCGCACCACCGCGACTTCATCACGCACTTGGGCGATGAGATCCAAGGCGCTTTGATTGCCGTGTGGATCAAAAGCCCCGTGCAGGCGGATGTCAAATAAGGAAAACTCGATTTGGCGCATGGTTTGCATGCCGGCTTGAAAGTTTTTGGCGGCCACCATTTTGTCGAATAAGGCGCGTGGTAATTGTGCGCCACTGTCGACGTGAGCGGTCATGTGGCGCAGCACTTCCCATTCCCAGCAGAAGTTTTCCATGAACTGGCTGGGCAATTCAACCGCATCCCATTCCACGCCCTTGATACCAGACACGCTGTAATCGTCCACTTTGGTTAGCATGTGGTGTAAGCCATGGCCAAATTCATGGAACATGGTCAAGACTTCATCGTGGGTAAATAAAGCCGGTTTGTCGCCCACTGGCGCGGAGAAGTTGCAGGTTAAAAAGGCCACCGGCGTGGTGACTTGGCCGAGTGCTTTACGTCGGGTGATGGCTTCGTCCATCCAGGCCCCGCCACGTTTGTTATTGCGCGCATACAAGTCCAGATAAAACTGGCCTATCAATTGCCCCTGCCCATCGTTGATGTCGTAAAAGCTGGCAGTGTCATGCCAAACCGAGGCTTGCGATTTGACCACTTTGACCGCAAACAGGCTTTCAACCACCTTGAACAAACCGCTTAACACCTTATCTTCAGGAAAATACTGTTTGACTTCTAGGTCTGAGAAAGCGTATTTCTCTTCGCGTAATTTTTCTGAGGCGTAGGCAATATCCCAGGCTTGCATGTCGGCTATGCCGAGTTTTTTTGCGTAGGCTTCAAGCTCTTGTTTGTCTTTTAAGGCATACGGTTTAGCTTTTTGACTCAAGGCTTGTAAAAACTCCTCAACCTGTTGCGGCGATTCGGCCATTTTGGTGGCGACCGACAGCTCGGCATAATTGGCAAAGCCGAGTAATTTCGCCGCCTCCAGTCTGAGCTTTAAAATTTGCGCAATGATGGGGGTGTTATCCCATTCTGCTTTGCCAAATTCAGACGCGCGGGTGGCATACGCGCGGTATAGCGTTTCACGCAATTCACGGTTGTCCGCGTATTGCAGCACCGGTAAGTAGGAGGGAAAGTGCAAGCTAAATTGGTGGCCGCTCTTGCCGGCGTCCGTGGCCGCGGCTTGGGCGGTGGCCAATACGTCTGCAGGGATGCCACTCAAACGACTGACATCATCCACCAACAAAGTGTAATCGTTGGTGTTATCCAAGACATTTTCTTCAAACTTGGACGACAGCTTAGACAGTTCTTCTTGTATGGCTTTGAAGCGAATTTTTTGCGCCGGGGCCAATTCGGCGCCGCCTAGTCGGAAGTCGCGCAATTCGTTTTCTATGATTTTCTGCTGGGCCGGGGTCAGGTTGGCAAAGGCTTTATCGGCGCGTAGGCTACGGAATTTGGCGTACAAGCGCTCGTCTTGGCCGAGGTCGGCATAAAAATCCGTGAGTTTGGATAAGTTGTCATTGTAGGCTGTCCGTAAGGCTGGGTTATTGACTACCGCATTCATGTGGCCCACTTGCGACCAAGCGCGGGCCAGTTTTTCTTCCATGTCCTCCAGTTTTACGGCAAAGTTATCCCAGCTGACTGGGTCCTTATTTTCGGCCAATGCGGCTATGCTGGCTCTGGCTTGGTTTAATAGATGGTCCATGGCCGGCGTCACGTGCTCTGCCTGCACTTGTTCAAACTTGGGTAAACCAGAAAAATGTAACAGGGGGTTGTGGGCTAATAATTCTTCAGACACTGCGTAATCCTTATGGGGCTTAATTTAATTTTAAATGCGCGGGGCTATTCACTTTAGCGACCAGCGGCTCTATTTTTTCTATGTCCGTTTGCGCTAAAATTTTTCTAGCATGCTCGCGCAGTTGCACGATTTGGCTGCGTAAGATTTGTTGCTTGACGCTGAGTATGTGCGATGGGTGCATGGAAAATTGACGTAAGCCCATGCCTACCAGCAACTTGGTCAATTTTATATCGCCGGCCATTTCGCCGCAGACCGACACCGATTTACCTAACTTTTCGCCGGCTTTGATGGTCATGGCGATCAATTTCAGCACCGATGGGTGCAAGGGATTGTACAGGTGTGCCACCGCGTCATCGGTGCGGTCTATGGCCAAGGTGTATTGAATTAAATCATTGGTGCCTATCGATAAAAAATCCAGCTCCTTGGCAAACGCTTCAGCATTGATGGCGGCGGCGGGAATTTCTATCATGCCGCCTAGGGCAATGTTTTCATTGAAAGCGATGTTTTGTTTACGCAAGCTTAGCTTGGCACGCTCTAATAATAATTTGCTTTGGCGCAGTTCGGATAAGTTAGACAGCATGGGGATGAGAATTTTGATCTGACCAAACTGGGAGGCGCGTAATAAGGCGCGCAATTGCGTATGGAAAATTTGTGGCTCGCTCAAGCAATAGCGTATCGCGCGTAAGCCTAAGGCTGGGTTGGCGCAGGTGACCACGCTATCCGGATTCATTTGCTTATCGGCGCCTAAATCCAAGGTGCGGATGATGACAGGTGCACCTTTCATGGCCATGGCCACGGTCTTGTAAGCTTGGAATTGCTCTTCTTCGTCCGGCATGTCACGCCTGTTCATGAATAAGAATTCTGTCCTGTACAAACCTATGCCGGCGGCGCCGGATGCGTTCACCGCCACCACGTCTTCCGGCACTTCAATGTTGGCCAATAAATCAATGGCTACGCCGTCTAAGGTCACCGCTTTGGTGGATTTAATGCGTTGCAGTTTTTGTTGCTCAAGTTCCCATTGCTCTTGACGCAATTTGTATTCGGTTAAGATGCTGGTGTCGGGGTTAACAATGACCACCCCTTGGCTGCCATCCACGATAATGAGCTCGCCGTCCCGAATTAAATCGCGCGCCCTTTGTAAGGCCACGATGGATGGAATGTTTAAGCTGCGGGCCAGTATGGCAGTATGCGAAGTGATGCCGCCGACGTCGGTAATGAAGGCGGCGAATTCATGGTGTTTAAATTGGATGGCATCGGCCGGCGAAATGTCGTGTGCGACCAAGATTAGTTTGCGCTCTTCTTTTAAGGCGCTGGTTTGTTGTTCGGTCGTGAGTTGATTGGAGTGGCCCAACAACACTTTAATGACACGCTCAACCACCTGTATGACGTCTTGTTTACGCTCACGTAAGTAGTCGTCTTCAATTTGTTCAAATTGTTCAACGATGTCGTCCATTTGCAATTTAATGGCCCACTCGGCGTTGCACAATTCATTGCGTATGATGTCTTTAGGGATTTCTGCCAGCGATTTATCTTCCAGCATCATCAGGTGGGTGCCGATAAAGGCGGCTAATTCAGCAGGCGCATTTTTACGAAAACTGCTGTTAATTTTCATTAAATCTTGCTTAACTGTGGCTATCGCGTCGCTAAAACGTTTTATCTCGGCATCGATTAAATGCGCCGGCAAGGGGTAATGCACCACTTCCAACAGGGCATTGGATACCAAGTGCGCATGGCCTATGGCGATGCCGCTGGAAACACCGACCCCGTGTAGGCAAAAACTAGTCATGCGGCAGCGCTTTCATCATTACTCACCTTCACCGAAGTAGTTGGCTATCAGTGCACTAAGTGCAGTCACCGCCTCTTGTTCATCCGCGCCATTGGCTTCCAGGGTGACCATGGAGCCTTGTGCCGCGGCCAGCATCATGACGCCCATGATGCTTTTTGCATTGACGCGCCTGTCATTGCGAGTAATCCAAACTTCACTGGCAAATTGGCTGGCCGTTTGCGTGAGTTTGGTGGAGGCGCGGGCGTGCAGTCCGAGCTTGTTGATGATTTTTACTTCTAGGCTAATCATGCTTATTTAATCCAGTTTTATCATACGGAGTGAGAAGGCGTAGCTGACAAGGCCGGGTTACGCTTCATAACGTTCACAACATTCGCGGCTAAAATGCACCACGCCTTCACGGCCACCGGTCACGGCTTTTTCGACTAGGGCCAGCAGGGATTCGTGCCTATAGGTCATGGTGCGTACTATCATGGGCATGTTCACGCCCGCCACGCCTTCCACTACCCCGGGCATGAGTAATTTGCTGACAATGTTGCAAGGTGTGGCACCGTACATATCGGACAGCACTAACACGCCATCGCCTTCATTGAGTTTGGCCACTAAGTTTTGTGCCACAGGCAGCAACTCATCTGGATCGTCTTGGTCGGTGACGGCTAGGTAGGCGACTTGCCTAGGTTCATTGCCAATAACATGCTGTGCGCACTCCATCAAACTTTTGCCCAAACTGCCGTGGGCGATGATTAAAATGCCTATCATGGTCTTTCCTAAATGACTGCGTA
>SXGU01176791.1_pt1 | contig 22257 bp, 23 predicted proteins | sample 3174531 | NCBI WGS metagenome assembly SXGU01 (sample SAMN11356863, study PRJNA531348) | freshwater metagenome | isolation source: freshwater sample F1-140 | place: China: Fuxian Lake, Yuxi | collected 2017-12-25
CCGTCGCGCCAAGAACGGCGCTTTTCCCCTTCATCTTCCAAACTTTAAGTGAACTGTCGCTGTAGTGCTAGTATGAATTTGGGCTGCGTTCATTGGCACAGTCATGCCGCCGAATGCCAGAAACTGACCGACGCGGGAGCCCGTGGCGCCCCAAATTGGGAACTGAAGCGGCCCACCCGCGTTCGGTCCAGTGATCGGGTTCGACGACCTATGAATATAAAACCGATTTCGAACCTCGCCAACAAATCAAAATACCAACACCGCCAACAATGCAGGCGGCAACGTCACCATAAAACGGCATCGCAGGCAGAGATAAGCGCAAACCGTGGATGAGCAAGACGATGCCCTCAACAAGAGCGAAAACTCCAAACCAGGGAATCATATCCCGGTAACGCCTTGGCTGAAGCATCAGCAACAAATACAGCGCCCCAATCAAGGCAAAAGCCCCGGAGGCCATGCGTAACCAGTAGTCCAGCATCCTGTCGTAAGCGATCGGCTTGGCTCCAAAATCCTCCATTGTGGCCGCAGCAGTTTTCCAACTCAGGAAAGTGCCAAAAACTGCCGCTCCCCAGGTCGCAGCACTCAATCCGAGAAAGGTCCGTAGTAGTTTCACCCACATGATTTCGTCGAACGACGCAAGAGCAGCGACCCGGACCGACGGGGGTGTTGGATTGCAACCAGAGCGCGGCGGCCAGGTTCGATGCCGCGCATGTCAGGCGACGGCTACTTTTTGCTCGCACGCTGTTTGCCAAGCGCTCGGGTCTCCGCATCGTCAAGCACGATGGCGATGTCGCAATCCATGATACTGTTCCAGTTCAAGGCCCAGGCAGAAACGGCCTCTGCACTGTCGGACTCGCAAATGGCGACGCCCCGGCCGCGTCCCAAATCGTGCCAGCGGCCAATTAGTTTGATTCGATCCCCTCGGTCGGCGGCATCCTGTTCAGGTGCCATCTGCGAAAATACTGCCAACCCATCGTGGAGTTTTCCAGGGTGGAACTGCCATGTGATCATTAACTTCATGGTGATGTCCTTACTTTTGTTGTTTGTTTTGTCCTACTGCAAAAATGAACTGCCGCTTAGACCCTAGCTCAGCGACCGACATCCCGCAGTATCGCCGGATCGGCTGCAATTGTCGCGGATAAATTTCCCGAACCGTCCGACTGCCCAGCAGGGCGGCACTGCAGCGCATGGTGTTGAACGAAGCCGCTGCGCTGGGGGCTTCGCCGATGTAGACGCTCGGGGTGGTCTGCAGCACACGCTCCAGACTGATGGAGAATTCCTCGTTCATATGCTCATTTGCCTGTTGTCAGTTCGCCATGATACATCGAGATTATTTCCAGATTGAAATGACCCTTAAATCACCGTCTTTTTGGGAAAAAGCCTCGGAAAATCGCCGCCGACTTCACGGCATTCAAGCCGGACGGATGTTTCATTCTATCCAATCTATTGTCCAGGAAGCCGTCACGGTAGGTGATCTTCCAACGGGTACACGTCCCCAAGACGTCACCCTCAGCCTGATCTCCGTCACCATGGGCAGTCATATTGCCGCCATGCAACCCGACATCCAGATGCTCTGCGCCATTGGCGACCCTATCAATGCAGTGCGCCGCAATCAGGACCTGATGGTGGATGGGTGGCATTGGAAACCGCTCCAAAAGAATTGGGATTACCAGGCCACCGACCGTCGGATCCAGGCCGAAGTATTCCCTGAGGCAAAGTGGCTCCAAACAGCGCCTTAATTTTTCCCAATAAATGACTTACCGTCAATTACCGAACCTAAGACACATCTCTTCTCACTGCCATGAACTTCGTCGCTTGGCGCATGCTTACCGGGGATCGGGCCAAATACTGGGGCCTGATCTTCGCCATCGCTTTCAGCACCTTCCTGCTTGAAAACCAGACAAGCATCTTCGCGGGGATCATGATCCGAACCGGCAGCCAGATCCGAGATGTCACCGACGCAGATGTCTGGGTGATGGATCCGGCCACCAAGTATTTTGAGGAAACCAAAGCGCTGAAAGACACGGATCTCCTGCGCGTCCGAGGAGTCAACGGTGTGGATTATGCCGTCCGCCTCTTCAAAGGACAACCTGTGGCGCGCACCTCCCAAGGCAACTTTTCAGCTGCCGTCGTGCTGGGTGTGGACGATGCCACCCTCGTCGGTGCGCCCCGTCGAATGCGGTTGGGATCCTGGGAACGATTGCGTGAACCAGATTCGATCGTGATCGATCGAGCAGGGTACACGTTGTTGTTTCCTGGTGAACCGCTAGAGATTGAACGCAATTTGGAGATGAACGACCATCTCGTCAAAATTGTCGGCATCTCCGATGCCTCCGCCCCATTCGCCAGCTTCCCAATCATCCACGCGCGCTACTCCGAGGCGCTGCGTTTCCTGGGACGCGAGCGGAGTCAAATGTTGTTTGTTTTGGCGCGACCTGTTGCCGGCGTCAGCGGACAGGAGCTTACCCGGCGGATCCAGCAACAAACCTCCTTGAAAGCTCGAACGAGTGAGGAGTTTCAATGGGATTGCATTCGCTAGTATATTGCTCACACCGGAATCCCGGTGAACTTCGGGATTACGATTGGTATCGCGTTGGTGATCGGGTTGGTGGTTTCGGGGCAAACCTTTTACCTCTTCACCGTCGAAAACTTGAAGCAATTCGGCGCACTCAAGGCGATTGGCCTTGAGCAGCGACCGATTTCAGGCAGGTGTCGCCAGTGAACTCGACACATCGCGCGCGGCCGCCCAGGTCGCCACCACACGCGCAGCCATCCCAACTCTTGGAGAAGCGGAACGTCGGGCGATTCATCGACTCGGGGTGCTGCTGGGCAAGTCGCCCCAGGAATTGTTGCCGACCTTGAGTGTCGAGGTTGCACCACCCGATACGCCGCCGCAAGTGCCCGTTGGTCTGCCATCGGATCTGCTGTGCCGACGCCCAGATATTGGCCGTGCTGAACGCGACCTCGCTGCGGCCACCGCACAGATCGGCGTAGCGACATCCGAACTATTTCCCAAGTTCTACCTCACAGCCGCTGCGGGCCTGCAAAGTCTCGATGCGGGAGATCTTGTGGACGCCGGCAGTCAATTCTGGAGTCTGGGCCCGACGTTGCGCTGGCCGGTCTTCAATGCAGGACGCATCCGCCAAAACATCCAGGTCCAAAACTCCAAACAGGAGCAAGCACTCTTGCGATTTGAGCAAACAGTGCTGGCCTCATTGGAAGATGTGGAAAATGCGTTGGTGGCATTCGGACAGGAGCAGGAACGCTTTCGCGCTCTGAAAGAATCCGTCGACGCCACACGACGGTCCGTAACGCTGGCCAACGAACGGTATCGTGGGGGTCTAGCAGATTTCTTGGACGTTCTTGAAGCCGAACGGATGCACCTTTCCGCTCAAGACTTTCTGGCTCAAAGCGAACAACGTCTCAGTCAAAACCTGATCCGATTATTCAAGGCCCTGGGCGGTGGATGGGCGTCAGAAACCACAGGATAACATCCTTGACCAGTTCAAACCGAGAACCGTCGGTGCACAGGTAAGCAGGCCTCAATCCATTCGATCCACCGAGTCCTCGGTCGCTTCGGCGGCAGCCCCGCCACGCCTGTCGCGTCGACTGCCGCACTGCCTCGCCTCATGCACGGGATTGGGACGCATCATGCGCTTTTGCCGCTCGCGGTCGCCCGCACCTCGCACCACCGGTATCGGCATGCCCGTGTTGATGTCGAGTCCCGTCACGTACATCGCGGCAGACCCCGTCATGGGCAAAGGAATAAAGTCCTGGACCTGCTGAAGGTTCCATTTTTCCTGCTTCAAGAACTGTTCGACGGCGCCCATCTCCTTCTCCGTACAACCGGGAAAACTCGAAATGAAATAGGGCACCAGATACTGTTCCTTGCCAGCCTCCTCGCTGAGTTCGAAGAACTTTTCCATGAACGCCGGGAAATCCCCTGCTGGCTTCCGCATGCGGCGCAATACCTCCGGATGCATATGTTCCGGCGCCACTTTCATGTGACCGGAGACATGGTTCTGAATCAGTTCCTTCATATACTCCGGCGTGCGCAACGCCACGTCCATGCGGATACCGGATTGGACGAATACATGCTTCACTCCAGGTTGCTGACGCGAACCACGCAACAGATCCAGCCCGGCTTTTTCATCGATCTCAAATACCGGACAAATCGTCGGCCAAAGACAGCTCGGCCGATGGCACTTCTTGCATTCCTCGGCATGGCCATTCTTGGCTCCGTATAAGTTGGCGGTAGGTCCACCCAAGTCAGAAACTGTGCCTCGAAACGTGTCAGACTCGGTCAGCTTCCGAATCTCCTTCATCACCGAATCCACGCTGCGACTGGAGAGAAATTTTCCCTGATGAAATCCGAGTCCGCAAAACGTGCAACCCCCTGGGCATCCGCGGGACACAATGATGGAGTCTTTGATGGTGGCAAACCCTGGGACCGGCTTCTTGTAACTGGGATGCGACAGCCGCATGAACGGGTACTCATAGAGTTCGTCCAGCTCCGGGCCGTCAACGGGCATGGCGGGCGCTTCTTGCAACAAGGCTCGGTTGCCATGCATCTGTACCAGGCGCTTACCGCTGTAAGGGGTCTGTTGCGCTTCCACCACTTTGGTCAAGCGCATGAGATGGTTCTTGTCGGCCTGCAATTCCTCCCAGGACGGCAGTATGATGCAGTCGCTCAGATCGGCCGCAACTGTCGCCTTGCTGCCCAAAAACAACGCGGTTCCGCGAATCCCGCTGAAGTCGCGATTTCCGGCCTTCAACCGACCGACGATTTCACGCACCGCGCGTTCGCCCATCCCGTACACGAGGACATCGGCTTTGGCATCCGCCATGATGGACGGCTTGAGTTTGTCCTCCCAATAGTCGTAGTGAGCCACACGGCGCATCGAGGCTTCCATACCGCCCAGAACCACGGGCACACCAGGAAATGCACGACGCGACATCTGGGTGTACACCACGGCGGCATGGTTCGGTCGTTTGCCCGGCTCGCCGCCCTCGCTGTAGACGTCCTCCTTCCGTTTGTGCCGAGCCGCGGTGTAATTCGACAGCATCGAATCCAAATTACCCGCCGTGACCCCCACGAAAAGCTTCGGAGTTCCCATGCCCTGAATCGATTCGATATTCTTCCAGTCCGGTTGCGCGATGATCCCAACCCGCAACCCCATGGCTTCCAGGACCCGTCCAATCATGGCCGCCCCAAAGGATGGATGATCGACATAAGCGTCGCCAGTGATGATGAGGACATCGAGTTCCGCCCAGCCACGAGCCTCCATTTCGACACGGGTCATTGGCAAAAACCCGTTCGTTTTCGGCTTTGAGGAAGCAAACTGGATCGGAACAGCGCGCATAAAGACCCCCTAAAGTGGCCGAGCGACGTCGGTGAGGCAATTTAAACAGGACTAATATTGTCTGGTTTTCTCGGACTGCGCTTAATGTCAATGCGGCTGAAGCACTGCTATCCTAGGACTTCGGTGGCCTCAACCGCTTTTCCAGAGCCGAAAACGTGGCGTTCAGGGTTCTGCCATTCTGCTAGCGGCAGAAAGCGGCAGTCCCTGCCGCACTCCAAAGGCCACCGCGTTCCCACACACCTCATTCGTCCGATTCAGTTCCCTTCAGTCCCTGCCGTACGCCAAAATGAACGCCAGGAACCAACAGGCTTCACTCCGTGCGTCCCCCTGCTTTAGCTTGCCCGCATGTCCGCCTCGACAATCTTTTTGGATCGGGTGACGCGGGTGTTGGATTCGACGCCCGTCCACGATATCCACACCCATTTGTACGACCCGGCTTTTGGGTCGTTGCTTTTATACGGGATTGATGAACTGCTGGTTTACCACTACCTCGTTTCGGAAGGATTCCGTCATCTGGAAATCCCCTATGACCGGTTCTGGGCGGCGGGGAAGGAGACCCAGGCGGATTGGATCTGGCGCGCGCTGTTTCTTGAACACTCGCCGGTCAGCGAATCCTGTCGCGGCGTGCTGACCACCCTTCACGCGTTGGGCCTGGAGGCACGACGTCAGGATTTGACGTCGCTAAGGCGCTGGTTTGCAGAGCAATCCCCCAGGGAATACCTCACGCGCGTGCTAGATCTGGCCAACGTGCAGTCCATTTGCATGACCAATTCGCCATTTGATCCAGAGGAACGGCCGTTGTGGGACCAAGGGTTTCAGCGAGACCCGCGGTTTAGTGCCGCGCTGCGAATCGATCCATTGCTCGTTTCCTGGCAAACTGTCGTGCCGCAACTCCGCGATTGGGGATACGAGGTCAGCGCTGAACTCAACACACGGACAGCGGATGGTGTGCGACGTTTTTTGGCGGACTGGACGGAGCGGATTGGAAGCCGCTACTGCATGGTCTCGCTGCCACCGAGCTTCAGGTTTCCGGCGTCCACCGAGACAGCGTGGCTCATCGAGCATGCGGTGTTGCCGCACTGCCGAGAACAGGGTCAAGCGATTGCCTTGATGATGGGCGTGAAACGGGCGGTGAATCCGCAATTGCGGCTGGCCGGAGACGGCGTCGGGTTGAGCGACCTGATGGCATTGCAGAACCTGTGCGCCGGGTTTCCGGACAACAAGTTTCTGGTGACCTGTCTCGCCCGGGAGAACCAGCACGAGTTGGTGGTGTTGGCTCGGAAGTTTCGCAACCTGCATCCGTTTGGTTGCTGGTGGTTCACGAATACTCCACAGCTCATCGAAGAGATCACCCGAATGCGCCTGGAATTGTTGGGGACTAGCTTTACACCGCAACACAGTGATGCGCGGGTGCTGGAGCACGTGATCTACAAGTGGCGTCATTCGCGAGCGATTCTGGCGAAGTGCCTGGCGGAACGGTACACGGACCTAGAGCGTGCCGGGTGGCAGGTTAGCGAGCAGGAGATTCGTCGCGATTGCGGGGAACTGCTGGGGGGCGCCTTTGGAAAATTCAGCGGGCTTTAGGGTCGCAAGGTCTTAGAGGAACTTTCCCGGATTCAACAATCCCTGAGGATCCAGGGCATGTTTGATGGTTAGATGCAGTGTGTTGGCTTCCGGGGACACCGCGACCGGCCACCACGGGCGTTTTGCCAGACCGATGCCATGTTCGCCGGTCACCACGCCACCCATGCCTATCACTCCTCGAAACAACTCATCCAAACACTGCTCCGCGCGAGCCCGCTGGTCTGGGTTACGTTCGTCCAGCATGACGTTGCAGTGAATGTTCCCGTCGCCAGCATGGCCAAAGCAGGCCACAGGAATCTGGAACTTTTTCTGAAGGGCAGCGGTGAATTTGAACAGCGCCTCCAACTTCCCTCGAGGGACGACAATGTCTTCGTTCAGCTTCTTGAGACCGGTGTCGCGCAGGGAATAACTGAACTCGCGGCGCAATCCCCAGAATCGTTCCACACCGGCTTGGCCCAAGCCTCGTTGGACAAAGGTGGGCTTCTCGGCGCGCACGACGCGGGCCAGCGACGACAACTCACTCCGCACGCTGCGTTCTTGTCCGTCCAGCTCCACGATCATGTGCGCGCGGCACCCTGCCAGCAACTTACTGCCGGTGCGTTTCGCCGCAGCCTGCAAGGTGAACTCATCGGCCAATTCCAAGGCGCTCGGGAGAAAGCCCGCCGCGAAAATTGTGCGAATTGCGCGCGCCGCATCCCGCATGGAATCAAAGCCAATTCCCAAGCAAGCGCGATACGAGGGCAAGGGAATTAATTTGAGGGCTGCTTCGACGACTACGCCGAGCATGCCCTCGCTCCCGACGAACAATCGATGCAAGTCGAAGCCGGTTTTGTTTTTGTGTGTCCGCGACCCCAAACGAACCACGTTGCCGTCCGCCAAAACCACCTGAAGTCCCAACACATAATCCCGCGTGACCCCGTACTTTAAGCAGCGTGGACCGCCGGCGTTAGTGGCGATGTTACCTCCAAGTGAACAATCCGCGCGACTCGCGGGATCGGGCGGATAATACAATCCGCGCCGTTCGACTTGCTTCTGCAAGACTGCCGTGATGACCCCTGGCTGGACCACCGCGACAAAATCCTTTTTTGAAATATCGAGGATTTCATTCATGCCGGCCAAGGAGAGAGCAATGCCTCCCCGAACTGGAATGCAGCCGCCCACATAACCATAGCCCGCACCGCGTGGCGTTACCGGAATCCCATGACGATTGGCGAACTGGAGAATCCTGGAAACCGAGTCGACCGACCGCGGAAACGCCACGGCCTCGGGGATCGAAACGGCATGCCATTTATCACCGGAATGGGCAGCGAGATCGTCCGTCTGCAGGGACAACTCGCCGAGTGGCAGGGATTGCTGAAGTCGACGAAGGAGCGAGAGGCGCTTCATGGAATCATTCCGAATCCGTGGTGGTGCCTGAGTCCAAGAGCGCCTTGGCATCCTCGACTTGGTTCTCCGGGACTTGAAGGCGAATGCCACCAATGCCCATGGCATAACCCTCGAACGCGTGCGCGGCGTTTTCACCATGGAGGTAAACCATCAACCCCTCGGCTCGCAGTCGAGATGCGAGCAATTGAGCCTCGGCAGGATTGAAGCAGATGCGAACGGTGACCATTTCCATGACACAACCCTCGCCCTACAAGACGGTTCTCGGCAACCGCAAAGGGCATGAAATCGAAATGGCCGCGAACCTAAGTTCGTGGCTATTGGTGACTTCGCCGATTCCTGCCTTCCTCCGGCCTGCACACCAAGTGCTGGCTATCAGCGACGGCACAAAACGGCGGAAGACTGATGCACTACCAACGCGCCGTCTTACTTCGCCACGGTGGTGCGCTCTTGCAGCCAGACGAAATCGTTGATACGCGGATCCTTGGAGGCGCCACTGGGTCCGCCTTTGCCAAATTTCAGAATGGCGGGATCGCGCCATTTGCGAATCTCGGAGTGGCCATCAGCGAACGAAAGACCGCCGGCGTCATTGTGATAGGTCGCGGCATAGTCGACGTAGCCAGATTTTTCAGGTGGCGGGCTGTGCACAAACCAGCCGTCGTTAATGGAGTACGGGTTCTCATCGATGGTGACCCAGGTCATGGCCGCTCCAAGGACAAAGTCTGTCTGCTTGCGATAAGCACGACCGGTGCCCCAAGCGTTGATGGGGTTCATGAAACAATTCATGGCCAAGCTGCGAATTTTCTGTGGACCACTTCCGCCTAAAGGCCCTTTGGTTGTGGCACGATCCGCAGGACACCGATAGACCGCGAGACTGTTCACGTAAGGGTAGAGCAAGGAATCCCGGATGAGGATGGTGTTGGTCCAACTGGGCCCTTCGTGCATCGTGCCCATGCACCACTGATTGAGTGGATACGTCTTGGTGGGGCTGGCTGTGGAAACCAATGAGTCCAAACCAGCGGAGCGACAGATCTGGTCATTGAAGTCACCCGAGTACATCGTCCAGCCGACCATCAACTGTTTGGTGTTGTTCAAACACCCAATCCCCTGGGCTTTGGATTTCGCTTTGCCCAAGGCGGGCAGAAGCATTCCGGCGAGAATCGCAATAATGGCGATCACGACCAATAATTCGATCAAAGTAAATCCACGGTCGGCGTGGACCGGGCATCGTGCAGGCGTTTTCATAACATTTTCTGGGCTGCCAAAACGTTCCATGTCCTCCCCATGTTTCGCAAGTCATAAACTCCCCAATCAATGTCAGAGTCTATTCAACCGGAATTCCTGTCGATCGAACCAAACGGTTCCGCGAATCGCACGCAATTCGCAGATCAGCTCTACCTCAGCCCGGTCTTGAGCCACCTCGAACTCCAAAAACACCGGCGTCCAATCTCGGTTCCCACGATTCTTCTGCCCGGTCCGCGATCTGGAGAGTCGCAAACCCGCTCCAGCACGGGGATCCTGTAAATCCAGTTCGACGTCGTGCGTCCGAAGCGTTCCCTCGAATCGATAGCGCCCTCGGCCCAACAGTACACGATGCCGCCACGAGGCCGTGCTGGGCGTTTTGGCCTGAATCATTAGCAGTTCTCGCCCTTGCGGATCCGAATCCTCGCGCAATTCCGACTCCCCCAGATCGACACGGCTCGACCACTCAGCCCGGGTCAACTCCGGCAATCTTGCCCCGGTCGCTGTCCCCATGAAGCCTTCTTTGGCCAGTTGGGCTTCCACGCTCGCAGCGCGCTGCACGAACCGGCGACAAAACGATTCCGTACGGCGCCGGTGGGCCCGAACTGCGGTAGGATCCGTTTCTTCCATCGCAACTTCCAGGTCCTTGGCGACAAGTCGGATGCGGCTGGTGATAGCATCCCCTAGGATATGGTTGGTGGCAATCTCAGCCACTCGCCACAAGTAACGCTCCTTGAGTTCCGGGACCTCCAAGACTGCTTTGGCCACGGCACCTGCCGGACGCGGGACCAGGGGCGCATCGGCACGACTCACCATCTGATCCATGCCATGCGGTAGAAACACCATCCGGTCAGCCGTTCGATCATGGAACACCCGAAAGTTGTTCCGATGCAATGTGTACCCATCCCAATGCCAGAGCAGGGTTTCCAGCGCCATAAATGATAGAAACCGATCGACGTCGAGTGTGGATTCCAGGGCGGTGCGGCGGCGGTCTAAGTCGGGTTCGCGAACGGCAGCAGCCAACGCCTTCAAACGAGTCTGATCTTTCGGTTCATCGCCATCATTGGTGGGCAGTCGCTGGGTGACATCGGTCTGCGAATGGCCATCATAAACATTGCCCGACGCATCGGCAAAGTAGCGTTTGAAAAACTGCTTATTCACTCCTTCCAAAACGACATAAACCCCCATGGCTTTGTGGTTGAACGTCAAGACCGAATGGCCAGCGCGAGGAGCAGGCACCCCGACAGCGTTAAACAACTCGCGGCAGATCTTTTCGGAGAGCAGGCTGGGATCCTGTAGGGAACTGTTGAGATGAATCTTCTTCAACCCATGAAACGTTTGGCCCTCGGCAAACTTGTCAAAATTCAATGTAAACGAGGGTCGATCGTCGACGTCTCGAAAACTCCCAGGCCCCCCTTTGAGATGCACCGCCACGTTGGTGTAAACCCGATTGCCTTCGGTTAGGGTCGCCTTCACGTAAACCCGCGGTTGAATCTTCAATCGCGTCATGCCTCCGGCGGAAATCTGGAGATGAATCCGCGGGACCAACGTCCCGTCCAGCAACGCGTCCGCCTGAGCGCGGGCTTCGAGGGTGGCGGGTTTCGGAGCTGTGATGATTCGGTCTCTGGCCGGTGAAATTGGCTCCGCGGACGGCGGCTGCGGGGTCCGGTCGATCGTTTTCGGTCACCGTCGCCATGCGTGTCGCCGCGGAGGGTCTATCGGGGCGCCGTTGGCTGCGGGAAATCCATTGAATGGCCACTCCTAGGGCTATGGCGGCGACGAACCATTTCAAACCGAGTCGACGATTTCTCTGAACGAGATTCATGATGAACGAGGCGACTGACAAAAGGCACGACACCAAGTCACGGTAGGATGTTACAACAAATCGCTTTTTGAACCATGAAATCTGGTTCCACTGACGAACAGGGGCATACATTGAGGATCGCGCTGGAGTTTTGTAAGTTTTTCGGTTACAGACTTTTGCCTGAAAAAATTGAGATCCAATGACACGCAGAAATGACCACTCACCATTCATCGAAGAAGTCGTCCCGCAACTCGGGCGGTGTGGAAAGCAAGGAAGCGGGATCCGCCACTTGGAATGAACGTGCGCTGGCGATTTTTCCAGCGGGGTCGAACGGGGAATACGGATTTCCGCCCGAGCTTGTCCCGGTAATTGAACGGGGACATGGATGCCGAGTCTGGGACACAGAAGATCGCCGATTGCTCGACATGACTATGGCTTGGGGGGCCGCTTTAGTGGGACATTCCCACCCTAAAGTGATTGAGGCCGCCACGAAACAAGCCGCACTGGGTGCCAACTTTGCTGCGGTCAATCGGCGGGCGGTAGAACTTGCCGAGCGAATCTCAAGCCTGAGCCCTTGCGCCGCGCGCATTCGGTTCGTGGCTTCTGGAACCGAGGCGACCATGCTCTGCCTGCGCATCGCACATGTCGAGACAGGCCGCCCCAAAGTGCTCAAGTTTGAAGGCGCTTATCACGGGCAGCATCCGGTGGGCATTGCCGGCATGATTCCAGGACGGCCCACCCAACTTCCCGAGTGCGATCCAGCCGGCAGCGGTGCACCATGGGTTGAAGCCGACGTCTTAGTGGCTCCATACAATGATCTCACCACCACGTTGGCGATCATCGAACGATATGCCTCAGAGCTGGCTGCTGTGATCGTCGAACCGCTCCATCGGTGTCTGCCCCCCGCCCCAGGGTTCCTTGAAGGCCTGCGCGAGATCACCCGAAAACACCACATCGTGCTCATCTTCGACGAAGTGGTCACCGGCTTCCGGCTCGCGCCGGGTGGCGCCCAAGAGTACTACAGCGTCCAACCCGACTTAGTTGCCTACGGGAAAGCCCTGGGCGGCGGCTTTCCCATTGGAGCCTACGCCGGCGGACCCGAGTTAATGGACATTGTGGCGGAACATCATCTTCCAGGCCCACGGTATGTGTGGTCGGCATCGACAACCGGTGGGAATCCGGTCTCTTGCGCCGCAGCCCTCGCCGCGCTTCAAATCCTAAACGAACCTGGAACCTATGCCCGCCTGCATCAACTCGGGATGCACCTTCGTCGACGACTGAAAGATCTTCTCGCGATCAAGGACGAACCCGCGCAGGTGCTGGGGGACGGTCCAATTGCTCAAGTGGCCTTTTCGCCGACACCAGTTGTGGATCAACGCACTTGGCTTGCCAGCAATCGACGACGGGGGCGTATGGTTATGTTCGAACTCCTTCGAAATGGCGTTTTTCTAAACCCCATGGGGACCAAACTTTATTTGTCACTGGCGCACGACGAATCCGCGATTGAAGAATTCATTGAGCGATTCGCCTCGGCAATGGACAGCACCGATGGCCGAGGCCGCTAGAGTCTGAAGGGCTCTCTTGTCAGTCATCACTCACTCTGACATTTGAGTTGATTCATGGAGATGCGGAAAGCGGCTGAGGACAGCCGTTCTCCCAGACCTAGATCACTCGTTGGAGAATCGGTCGTCGGTCCAGGGATCCGCGGTGTTGGAGTACCCACGCAATTCCCAGAACCCCAGGATGTCCCGGTCCATGAACGTGATTTCCCGGATCCATTTGGCGCCTTTCCATGCGTAGCGTTTGGGCACGATGACGCGGGCAGGTCCGCCATGTTCAACCGCCAAGGGCGCGCCATTCCAGCGGTGCGCCACCAGGACATCATCGTCCATCAGCGCCTCAATGGGGTTATTCGTGCTATAACCATCATAACTCTTGAAGAAGACGTGGGTCGCCGACGCCTTGGGGCGCACCAGTTCGGCCAGGGAAAAGAAAGACACACCCTCCCAGGCCATATCAAACTGGCTCCAGGTGGTCACGCAGTGCAGATCGCTCGTGTCTCGAAACTGCGGTAGTTCCATGAACTGAGCCCAGGTGAATACCGTAGGGTTTTCCACGTGCCCGCCAATCTTGAGCTCCCATCGATCGAGTGGAATTTCCGGTTTGACCCCCAGATCCAGGACTGGGAAATTGCTTACCAGACGTTGCCCGGGAGGCAGACGATTTTCGGAGCGAATCTCCGGCTTCGCCTGCCCCGCCATTTTGCGAGCCCACCGTTCTTTTGCGGCAATAAACGCTTCCTTCATTTGCCTACAAGTAGCAGCTATTGTCCCGGAGTCACGCGGTGTTGCACCAGCACGCGGAAGGCGCGCCCCAGATGCTCAGGATGTGTGAGCGCGTGAAATTGTCGAAGTCGCGAAGCCTTTTCCGCTTCAGAACCCATCGCCATGGCAGGTCGGCGCGCAAAAACCTCGGTGAGAAACACTCGCTGTGAGCCCATGAACTCCGTTTCCAGGCCCGCTTCGACCCCGGCCTGTCGAAGAGTGGTAAAGTTCACATGAGCCGTCAGGTCCGCAGCACCCGGGGACGCCAACTCATCCCGGGCGGTGCGATGTTTCAAGTATCCACGAAGTGTTCCCGAAGCATACTTCGGGGTCAGAAATTCCGAGGCTTCGAGCCCATAGTCGAAGGTGATCAAGCGTCCCGACGTCAATGCCCGAGCCGCCTCAGACCACCACTCAGCCGCGCCCGCCGCCAGGTCCAGCGCAAAACCCTCTGGCAAAACCGCCAACAATTCCAAAGGCAGCGGATGCCCCAACAACTCAGCCACACGATCCGTCGTCGCGGATTCGAGGCGAGCCCAACCAAAGCCCTCGTCAATACACTGCACACCAGCCTCTAACCACCTCTCCCGACTGGCCTCCCAAATGTATCGAGTCACTGGGAACGCATCCAGCAACTCATTGGTCAGGATCACTCCCCTCACGCCGGTTTGGAGTTCAGACCACCCAGTAATCCATCGGGTACACCCATTCCAGCTCTCGAGTGTCTCGCGCTGCCAATCACGGCGGATGGCTGACGGTTCCATGAGGGTATAAATAACACGTTCGAAGACGTCCGGGGCATCGCGGCACAAGGCTTCCAAAATGTCTGCTGCCAACCGGCCCGTATGGGCTCCGGACTCGACCAATGAGACCGTGGAGTCCTGCAGACATCGCGCCCGCGACCATTCGGCGATTTGAGCAGCGAGTAATTCACCAAAGAGTGGACCCGTGCTGACACTGGTCATGAAGTCGCCAGCACGACCGATTCGGGTGGAACGGCGTTCGTAATAACCCAGGCCAGGAGCGTAAAGGGCGAGGTCCATGAAACGGCGGAATGAAAGGACGCCCCCCGCGGCCTGTATTGCCGCGCGAATCTCCGTCTCGAGAACCTTCAGTGCTTCGGCATCGCTCATGCCGAGACCAGCTTGTCAAACTCAGCCGTGACCCGTCGCGAAGTAAATTTTCATGTTCTTAATTCCCGCGCCTTGTCTCTTGGATAGAATCATGTTCCATCGGGGTGTGGCTCGGCTGGACCAGACATTGGTGGAACGAGGCCTCTGTGAAACGAGAGCCAAGGCGCAACGCGCCATCATGGCCGGGCAAGTCCGTATCAATCAGCAATCAGCCCACAAGGCGAGCGACCGCGTGCGGGAGGGGGATTGTGTGGAACTGATCGCCAGCGACCGATATGTGAGCCGCGGTGGCCACAAACTCGAACACGCCTTGCAAACCTTTCCGATCCGCGTTTCCGGAGCATGTGCCCTCGATCTCGGAGCCAGTACGGGCGGATTCACCGATTGCCTGCTACAACACGAGGCCCGACGCGTCTGGGCCGTCGATGTCGGCCGCGGCCAACTCGCTTGGAAGTTGCGCCAAGACCCACGTGTCGTCGTGCTGGAACAAACCAATGCTCGGCACCTCACCCTGCAAACGTTCGGGCCCGAGCTGGTTCCATTCGACCTAATCGTAGCGGATTGTTCGTTTATTTCGCTTCAAAAAATCCTGCCTTCCGCAGAGCCTTTACTGCGTCCGGGCGGCCAACTGGTCGTGCTCATCAAACCCCAATTCGAAGCCGGCAAGGAAGAAGCTGATCGGGGAGAGGGCGTCATCCGTGATCCCGCCGTCCACCGGCGCGTGCTTTCCGAACTAGAAGAATTTGTCCGCGTGAAGATTCCCACACTACACTGGCGCGGCGTGACGGATTCCCCGTTACTGGGTCCTGCTGGCAACAAGGAATTCTTGGCTTGGCTCGAAAAAGACCTTCCGTGAAGAAAATCGGCAAAAAGATACGCCGGATCGGCATTATCGCCAACCCGGAGAAACCCCGGTGTGGCGCGTTGGTCCGCCGTGCCGCCGGTGCGCTTCGCCTCAGCCGATGCACGATCGCCTGCGATCCTGCCACTGCCGCAATCGTGCCGAATCTTTGGTCGCGAGTCACAACCATCCAAGAACTCGCGCTCACCTGCGACTTACTCCTCGTGGTTGGTGGAGACGGCAGCATGCTGCGGGTCGCCCGCGAAGTTGCCGGCACTTCGACACCGATCCTCGGGATTAACGCAGGCAACCTGGGCTTCCTCACTTCCATTCGGCCCGATCAGTTGACCGCCACACTCAAGGAAGTGGTTCAGGGCCGTTTTACAATCGAGGAACGCGCACTGCTGGAAGCCACCGTCCACCAAGGCGACAAACAATCCGTCCAGATCGCCTTCAACGATTTCGTCCTCAGCCGCGGGATCACTTCTCGCCTCATCGAACTGGAAGTGTCCGTCAATGGGGAACTCCTCACACGCTACCGATGCGACGGCTTCATCACCAGCTCACCCACAGGTTCCACTGCCTATTCCTTGGCGGCAGGTGGTGCCATTGTCAGTCCGGATACCGAGGCCTTGACTCTGACACCTATCTGCCCGCACACGCTCAGCATCCGCCCAGTGGTGGTGAGCCTGCAATCCACTGTCCAGGTCCGCCTTCTCAGCTCACGCTTGGCCGCCATCCTGGCCGCTGATGGACAACAACAGACCCCGCTGCACGCCGGGGATACCGTCTCCATCAGGCGCAGTGCTCGATCCGTTCAACTCCTCCGGTTGCATGGAACCAGCTTCTTTGCGACGCTTCGGCAAAAACTCGGATGGAGCGGAAGCAATGTGTAGCCTTAAAATGCGCAAATACCATTTCGACGAGTCGAAATTCATCCGAACCCAGAACTTATTCGATCCATGATCCGCCTGAAGGATATCGCCCAGGAAGCGGGCGTCTCGGTCATGACTGTTTCCAAGGCGCTTCGCGAAAAGCAGGACGTCTCGCCGTCGACTCGCGAACGTATCTGCAGCATTGCCCGGCGTATGGGTTACGTTCCCAACGCTGCTGCCCAAGGTCTGCGAAATCGACACACCCGATTACTCGGCGTGGTGATCCCCGCACCCACAGATCCCATCTATGCTCGAGTGATTTTCGCCATCGAAGAAATGGCCCATGAACTGGGGTACGATCTCCTTCTTGCACACACTCTCGGCCAACCCGGTCGCGAAGAAACCGTTTTGCGGCGACTCATCTCGCGCAATGTCGACGGGATCCTCATCTCACCCGTCTGGCGTCTGGACCAACAAGCTCCCATCTACGAAGAACTTCAACGCCGCGGGACCCCTGTCGTCATTCTCGGACATCGCGCGCCTTTTTGTGCGGCCTTTGCGAGTGTCGAGACTGATGACCTGAGTGCCAGCGCCTCGGTGACCCGTCACCTGGTGGAACTGGGACACCGACGGATTGCATTCTTTGCCGGTCCACAGATATCTGCCACCGCGCAGGAACGCCTGGATGGCTACCGGCGAGCGCTGCGGGAAGCGGGGATTCCTCTCGACGATCGACTGGTATTTAGTGCTGGATCGACCATTGAGGAAGGTGCGGCGGCGACGCTGCAGTTCATGCAGGAAAACCCGGGAGCCACCGCCATTCAAGCGGTCAATGATCTGGTCGCCATCGGCGCCGCTGAAACATTTCTAGGCCAGAGGGTCCGTATCCCCACCGATCTCTCGCTGGCGGGTTTTGGCAATGTTTTGGTGAGCGAATACTACCGAGTGCCGCTGACCACCGTCCGTCAACCCAAACTGCGCTTGGGATCGGTTGCGATGGAAACGCTTGTGAGGGTCATGAAAGGCGAACGCCCCGGTGCCAAGCGCCTCTCGGCTGAACTGGTCATTCGCCAAAGCACAAGCGCTCCGACCAGCCTGGAACCAAATACCACACCGCCTTAAGAATACTGGGCTCGGCACGGTATGGATCGTGGTCAGTGCCGCGGTCAGGGAAACAACACGTCCAAAAGAGCGTCCAGTTCCCGGTAGTCGGGGACACAAATGTCGGCGCCAACACCCAACAGTCGCTGACGTTTCCATTCATCCATCTGACCGGAACCGTTATTGGCTTCGTCACTGGCCACCGCCACCGCCAAGCCACCCACTTGTTTGGTATTCTCGATCTCGACATAACCATCCCCAAACGCCAGCAGCGAATGGCCTGGGATCTGATTTTCTGCCAGAATCCGCTCGATCACCATCTTCTTGCTGAACTTCTTGTAGTCGTCTTGCGCACCATAAATATGCCCTTTGAAGAAGTGCGCAATGTCCAACGCCTCAGCCTCGGCCTTAACGAATTGTTCATCAGTGCCGCTCGCCAAATACACCGGGAGATTCCGGGCCACCAACGCTTCCAGCAACGCTCGCGTCCCGTAGACCGTGAGGTCATCGCGCTGGATTCGCCCCGCCTTGATGCCTTCCACCCGGTGATGAATCCGAGCGTCGAGCCGTTTGAGGTATTCATGTTTATACTCCAACGGTTCCTGAGGCACACCACCCCGCTCGCGAACACGGTCCGCCAGCTGAATCATCTGATAAATCGTCTGCTTGCCGTTGAGCCTCATGATGTCTTCAAACGCCAACTGACGGCGTTGTTCATCGGTCTCACCCGACAGCGTTGGCAGAACTTCGGTAAACATTGGCACCATCACTTCCGGCCAACCCTGGCGCACCAGAGAAAGCGTCCCGTCGAAATCAAACAGGACATGCGTCAATCCAGCGCGCGGATGGAAGCCGGAAGCAAAATCCACCAAACCCTTAAAGTGATGTGCAAACATGAAGGTTCAGTATGCGAAGGCCGACACGGCGTCGTCGAGCTTTGTCCCAACGAGGTCGGCGATTCGGGCGCATCTCCTCGTAACCCGCGTCGCATTGGAAGCTGGGGCGAAACGCGGCAGAGGGCTGCCGCGCAAGCCGGAGGGCTGCCAGAGGGTAGCCAGAGGTTGAGCGCAGCGACACCCCCGGAGCATGGATCAAATGCATCCGCACCCTGAAAATCGGTTCTCCTCCCCAGGCTCTACGACCGCACTCACTACTTGACCACCATTTCCTTCAACCATGGCCAATAAGCTTGCCCGTACACCAACAACCCCACCAACGCGGCCAGCGCTAAGCTGTGGAAAAATACATAGCGCAAGATCGTTCCTTCCTTCCCATGATACCCCGTTGCGATACTCGCCACCACAATACTCTGAGCATCAATCATCTTGCCCATCACCCCTCCAGTGCTGTTGGCCGCACACATCAATACCGGGCTTAAACCCAACTGCTCGGCCGTGATCCGTTGTAAGGACCCGAACAAAACATTCGATGCCGTGTCGCTCCCTGTTAAAGCCACACCCAACCATCCTAGCAACGTACCAAAGAATGGATAAAGGGATCCCGTCCCCGCCAACGCCAACCCCAGCGTCGCATCCGCGCCCGAATACTTGGTCACATTCCCCAAGGCCAGCATCGCGGCAATCGTTAACAACGACCCCCGCACTTTCAACAAAGTGTCCCAATAAACTCGGGCTAATTCACGCGCCGAAAAACCCATGAGAAACCCACCCACAACCGCTGCCAACAAAATCGCCGTGCCGGTTGCCGACAGCCAGTTCAATCGGAACTCCGCTTTCTCAGGCGACACTTGCTTCACCACCGGCGGTGTCCGCGCGACCTGCAAATGCAATCCTGGCGTGGTAAACGACGGGGACGTAATCGCACCCGGCAACTTCAGATCACCACCGATAGACGGCAATCGCAACTCCGCCGTCATCGTTCCCAAGGTTTTCCGACCATCCAGCCAGTCCTTCATTTGAGGCACTCCCCAAGTAAACAAAAAGAGACTCAACACGATCCACGGCAGCCACGGCCCAGGCCTCGCGGCGCTGCCTGATAGCTTCCCCGAGTCCACGCCCTCGTTTGCTCCTCCTTCCTCAGCCCCAACTCCCCGTGCCGGCTTCGAATAGGTGACCAACTCCCGAGGCCGCCAAACGCGCAATAATGCCATCACGGCCGCAATCGAGGCCGTCGCTGCCGCGGCATCCACCAGCCAAGGACCGTGGAAATTCGACACCAAGAATTGTACCAAGCCAAAAGAAGCTCCCGCCACCAGCGCTACCGGCCAAACACCCAACATCCCGCGCCATCCACACATCGCCCAAACGATCCAGAATGGCACCAACAGCGAAAAGAATGGCAATTGACGCCCCGCCATCTGCGATAGTTTCAACACGTCCAACCCGGTGACCTGCGCCAAGGTGATGATCGGAATTCCCACGGCGCCAAACGCCACCGGCGCCGTGTTCGCAATCAGCGATAGCCCGGAAGCTTGTAACGGCTTGAACCCTAACTGCATCAGCATCGCCGCCGTAATCGCTACGGGTGTTCCAAAACCGGCAACCCCCTCAATGAACGCACCAAAGCTAAACGCAATCAGTATCACTTGAACACGCGCATCCGGCGCCATCGCCGCCAGAGTCCCACGCAATGCCTCGAATCTCCCGCACCGAACTGTCAACGCGTGCAAAAACATCACGTTCAACACGATCCAACCAATGGGAAATAACCCATAAGCCGCACCGTAACCGGCCGATCCCAAAGCAGCCGCAGCCGGCATTCGAAAGGCGAAAAATGCCACGGCTAAAGCCGCCCCCAGCCCCAACAACGCCGAAATCCAAATTCGCATATGGGCGAACGCGATGCATCCCAGCAACACCAGGACGGGCAACGAGGCAACCACGGTCGAAAGCACCGGGTTATTCAACGGATCATAGGTCTGCGACCAAGGCATGGATTGTGCGGCTGAGTCCACCCATTCTGTCTGGCATCAGTCTCCAACAGAAGTCTGTTCTTTAACAAATCACCAACAACTCGGTGAACAACCCGGTGAGCAACACACAACAACCCACACTTGAATCGCCGTGGCTTCCTGCAACGCTTCCAGAGCCTTTCTACGAACCATGCAGGACGAATTTAATTTCGCCGCGGCTGAAGTGGCCCCCGGCCCAGACGGACTCACCTCCTGGCGGGCACAACGCCTCTCAGTTCTCGACGCCCTCGCTCGCGCCAATGGATTGCCCATCGGCCATCGCTGTCATATCGAACTTCACGACGGCACATCGCTCGACGGACTTCTCCAACTCGAAACCGATAAATTGATTCTGGAGACCGAACGGAATCCCAAGCTGAAGCTTCGCATCAATCGCTGCACTTTCGCCGTGGCTGACATAAGTTCCGTCGCCCGAACGGACTAAGTTTGTGCCGGGTGCCATTTCCGAGCGCTTCGAAATCCTCGTCTGCGCTGCCACATTGGCACGTCCCACGTGCCGGCTCCCCTCCGTTCCCGATCTGAATGCCTTCATTGAAAGTCCACTCGACCACTTTCCGCTCTTCCAAATGGTTCGACCTTTCGTTCCCGCCCAAAAAGGACTATCACGTCGCTCGTGAAACTTTGCCGCTTTTCCACATCGTCTCATCCTTGGCCACGCGTCGGGGCCGTCGTCGGACCTGAACCCGATGCCCCAATTCTGGACCTCAGCACCACAGGCGTCACGCGGTTGGCCGATTTGCTGGCCTCACCCAACCTAACCAATGTGGTTCGTCGACTCTGCGAACAACGCGTTCATCGGTATGCTCCCGAAACCGTTTGTCTGTTGGCACCCGTGGAAGACCAGGAAGTCTGGGCGGCAGGCGTCACTTATCTTCGAAGCAAGGCCGCGCGCATGGAAGAATCCCAATACAGCGCGACCGCCTATGACCGGGTCTACGATGCCGAACGACCCGAGATATTCTTCAAATCCGCCGGACGCAAAGTTTCGCCGCCTGACGGCCCCGTGGGGATCCGAAGCGACGCCAAATGGAATGTGCCCGAACCTGAACTGGCCCTGGTTCTGGATCCACGCGGCACAATTGTCGGATACACGGTCGGCAACGACATGAGTTCGCGCGATATCGAAGGCGATAACATTCTCTATTTGCCCCAGGCCAAGGTTTACAAACATTCCTGTGCGCTGGGACCATACATTCGAATCGGCGCGACCGAAACCGAAGCCCGTGAGTGGACCATCCGTCTGCGGATCCATCGGGACGGTCAAGCCGCGTTCACCGGCGAAACCAGCGTCGGGAAGATCAAGCGCACGTTTCCTGAGCTGGCTCGATGGCTGTTTCAATGTCAGGAAATGCCCAGCGGAGCCATTCTCCTGACCGGCACCGGCTTGGTCCCACCCAACGAATTCACTCTCGCACCAGGAGATCACGTGCACATTGAAATCTCCGGCATCGGCGTCCTGGAAAATTCGGTGGTGGTGGTCTGAACTCAGCGCTTGCGAAATCCGCTGTCGCCATGTTTTGGAGCGCGGTGGCCCTCCCTCATCTTTGTCTCTAAAGATCCCCTCTAGACATTTGTCCAAGTGTTACGCATGCTGGATGAATGTTAGACGCCATCCGTGTTGCCGGTCGTTGGGTCAGAAAATCTCTCTTGGAACGATTGACGGCTCAAAGTCAGG
>SXGU01138425.1_pt1 | contig 22254 bp, 21 predicted proteins | sample 3174531 | NCBI WGS metagenome assembly SXGU01 (sample SAMN11356863, study PRJNA531348) | freshwater metagenome | isolation source: freshwater sample F1-140 | place: China: Fuxian Lake, Yuxi | collected 2017-12-25
CTTCCAGCGTTGCTCCTTGAAGAACGTCGAATGTAGGCTGTTCATGAAGGTATCAAGCCGGCCGGCTGTTTTTTCCCTCGAAGCGGTCACCGCAGAGTCAGAACTTGCTGCCGCTTTACGCAGTGAGCGATGCAAGTCACTAGATCGCACCAGCGCCGCCATTTTTTCGGTCGCGTAAGGCTCTGAAAAGCTGACGCTTTTCTTTCGCTCTTCGGTAACCGAAAGATCAGAAACAATCAGGTCGATCTTGCCTACCGTTAGAGCAGCAATCAGGCCGTCGAACTCCATCGGAACCAATTTGAGTGGTAACCCCAGGTATGCCGCGAACCGCTCCGAAATTTCCGCTTCCATGCCGATATAGCGGCCCCCTGACAGGGTAATGAAGGGCAAGCCGAGATTTTGTGCGATGCCGACCCGCAAGGGTTTTCCATCGCGGCTTGACGGGATGGCTGGCATCTCGGCCTGGCCCGGATTGGCAACCATCCAGCGCCCGGTGATCTGGGTCAGGGTTCCATCTTTACGAAGGCTGTCCAGGAATTGATCGAACTGCTGACGGAGATCGGTGCGGGTGTGCTGAAACGCCGCCGCCGTATCGGTCCGGTCGAAATCACTGTTCAGGATGGCCAGTTCCGGGTTGTCCGGCAGAATCATCGTTCTGGCCGCCACCTCATCAATCAGAATCGCGTCGGTCTTGCCGTGTCTGAGACTCAGCACCAGGTCTGCCCTGGTATTGACGCGCACGATTTCGGCATCGGGGTAGTGTCGCGTGGCATAAAGATCCATCGTCGTGCCCGTGGGTACGCCGATGCGGACTTTGGCAAGATCCGCCATGGAACGCAGGGCCAGCCCTTCGTTCTGATTTGTGGCCATATTCTTCGCGATCACGATGGCGGCACCCCGTTCGTCGCCGTAGGGGTCAGAGAAATCCACCGCCTTGCGGCGTTCCTCGGTGATGGCCAGTCCATCGGCGATGATGTCCGCTTTGCCGGATGCCACGGATGGCAGCAATGCGCCAAAGTCCAGCGCCTGTATTTGCAGGTCGATATTTTCTTCCGCTGCCCAGCTTTGCAGAATTTCGATATCGAACCCGATGTACCGGCCATCCTTGTAAGCGATGTAAGGCAGGTCCGCCACCGCCACGGCTGAAACTACACGCTCATTGGGCGATGCTGGTTGCCGTTCAGGCATGACCGCCTGTTCCGGATCATCGACAAACCAGCGGCGGTTAATGGTTTCGTAGCGCCCATCCGTTCGGATCTGAGCCAGATGGCGATTAAACCGTTCACGCAAATCCGCACGATCCCGGCGGAAGCCGATGCCGAGGGGGAACGACATGAAACTGTCGTCGAGAATGCCCAGTTCGGGATTCGCCTTCACTATCGCCTTGGCGCTGATCCTTGCCAGCACGGCGGCGTCAACCTTGCCGGACTTCAGGGCCTGAATAAGGTCGGAAGGGTTATTGAAGCTGGGTAGCGTTGCCTGCGGAAGATTTTGATGCAGCCAGCCGTCGAACACCATGCCAGTCACATAGCCAATGCGCTTTTGACTGAGGTCATTCATGGAGTGCCAGCCTGGAGCAGTATCAGGATCCGACGCCAGAGCAAATCCGGATGAAAGTGCCAGCCAGGACAAGAGTCCCCCGAGACGCAGCCAGAACCCAGGTCTGGTTCTGGAGAAACAAAGAGTCCTGATATTCATTGCGTAGGTATCCAGCTTACTTGAGGGCCATCGTCAAACGGTTGCGATTCCCGAGTCGCGTGTAGTTAATGTCCCGGGCGTAAGTCTCAATCAGTATTCGGCCCAGATGATCGGGTGCCTCAGGATTTTCCAGCGGATTACCGGGCGGGCCGGCGCTGTCGGTGCTAACCTCCAGTGCTTTCGACTTCTCCGAGTAGGCGACAACCAGATCGATGTCTGGAGTCTCCTGGTGGGTCACGAGCAGTGACAACAATTCCTCCGCCAGCAATTCGATCGTTTGGGCCGTTTCCATGGGCAGGGCGTGTTTTTCGCAGAAGCGCTCAATCTGTCCAAATAAGGCGTAGAGGTCGTAGTCAGCGCTGGCAATCCTGCAATCAAGACTGCGGACCTTGTTAATGAACTGCCGGGTCCGCTCACGTTGAGGGGCTGCAAAAATCTGCGCTGGAGGGCCTTCCTCGTAAACGAGTCCCTGATCCATGTAAAACACCCGCGTGGAGACATCACGCGCGAATTCCATTTCATGGGTGACGATGGCCATGGTCATTCCCTCACGTGCCAAGCGGCGGATAACCGCCAGCACCTCGCTGACCATGGTTGGGTCCAGCGCGGAGGTAGGCTCATCAAACAGCAGGATGTCAGGCTCCATCGACAGGCAACGGGCAATTGCTACCCGCTGCTTCTGGCCACCCGAAAGCTCATGCGGAAAAGCATCGCTCTTTTCGGCCAGACCCACCAGTTTCAGCAGATCAATCCCCGCCTTGCTGGCTTCGGCGCTGGATTTACCCATCAGGTGCACCGGCCCGAGGGTGAGATTCTCCAATACTGTCAGATGGGCAAATAAATTGAACGACTGGAAAACCATGCCCATCCGCCGGCGCAGGGCGGGGACGTCGGCCGAGGGGGAAAGAATGTCCTGTCCATCGATGAAAATACGTCCGTCACTGGGTTGATCCAGCAGATTAAGGCAGCGAAGAAACGTGCTTTTGCCGGTCCCGGAAGGGCCAATGATCGAAATGATCTCGCCTACGGCAATTTCCGCATTGATATCCTTCAGGACTTCAAGCTCACCGAATTTTTTCGAAAGGTGTTCGACACGGATCATGGGGTCACTCTAAGCGGAGGTTACGGGCAGATACGCCGGGTTGTTGAGGATTGCGCGAGTGCGCCGGGGTTATCAGGACAGGTGCCTTACGTAATTACAAGGATGGGGCGTCAATGAGCTAAAGAACACACCTGTTCACCATGGTGAAATCAATCCTTGCCGCTCATTTTGGTGTGGATGCCAACGTGGAGCCACAATTTTGTGAGAGAACTTCCATGGCGATTGGACAGAAGCACATCAAACAAGCCTGTAATCAGCCGCAAGGATGCCGGCTTGCCTTGAACTGTTGCGGTGCACCTGAATTGTACTCGTAGGCTTTTCGAGGGTATGGCCTGATTCTCAGGCCTGCCCTGGGACGGCAAATTCAACCATTGCCTCCAGCAGTTCCGGGAAGTGCTGGAGGCTGTGATCGCCTCCCTCAATGACGGTTTGACGGGCACCGGCATAGCGCGATACGGCCTCCCGATAATCCAGTACCTCGTCGCCTGTTTCTACAATTAACCAGAAACGTTCGGGCTTGGTGAGTACCGGTAAAGACAGGTGACGAAGTACCTCGATATCCTCGTTCGTAAGCACGAAACGCTCGCCTGTATACAGATTGATATGGGGCCCCAGCCAGGGTTCCAGTGACTGGTTGGCATAAGTTGCCGGATTGATGAGTATGGCTCGCAAGTCATGTTTCTCGGCAAGGTAGGTGGCGTAATAACCGCCCAGTGAGCTGCCGATGAGAACGGGCTCGTCTGGGGCGGTGCTGATTGCTTCCTCGATCATTTGAATGGCTTGCTGTGGATGAGCGGGGAGTGGTTGACACCAGAACTGATGCACCAGTCCCCGTTCCGTCAGGTATTTTTTCAGCCGCTGGGCTTTAGCCGAGGCCGGGGATGAGCGGAAGCCATGCAAATAAATAATCATGGGCGGCAGGCGGATTTTTAATGGGTTAAGACAGCAGCGGTCGGTATATTTTGCACGCAGCGGTTGACTGACTTTTCTTGCAGTCATCCGTAGCGAGACATTCAGGCATGTTCAGATTCATTGCCGATCCGCTGGCCTGGGGGTAGTCTTTGCGGGTGTTCGGCGATGTGCCGGATCCATCTGCAGGAGGAAATATCCATGAAAGGCGACAAAAAAGTCATCAAACACCTGAACAAAGTATTGGCCAATGAGCTCACGGCCATCAACCAGTACTTTCTGCACGCCCGCATGTTCAAGAACTGGGGGCTTCACAAGCTCAACGAAAAGTAATATCACGAATCCATCGACGAAATGAAGCACGCAGACAAGCTGATCGAGCGCATTCTGTTTCTGGAAGGACTGCCCAATCTTCAGGAGTTGGGAAAGCTCAAAATTGGCGAGCATACCAAGGAGATTCTGGAATGCGATCTGCGTCTTGAGATGGAAGCGATACCTGAGTTGCGCGAGGCGATTGCCCACTGCGAGCAGCTGGCCGATTTCGTGAGCCGGGACTTGTTTCAGTCAATTCTCGACAGCGAGGAGGAGCATGTTGACTGGTTGGAAACCCAATTAGAGCTGATTGAGCGGGTAGGGGAGCAGAACTACCAGCAGTCGATGATGTAGGTAAGTACGACGTTGTGGCCGCGTGAGGTGAGTTTTACGCGGCCGAAAGGAGTTCACGCCGACCGCTATTCGCCTCGTCAAGGCTTTGGGCGATGATTTGCCGTGCCTCGATCGCGCATTTCCCGCATTGATCACAAGCGCCCAGCTCACGGCGCAAGCCACGGAGATTCCTGACCCCGGTCTCACGCACGCAGCGTCTAATCTGGCTGTCGGTCACACTTTTGCAGATACAGATGTACATGATGTCACCCTGGATGAGTTGGATGACATGCTAATACAAACGAGAACAGCTATCAACAGTGAATCACTGGCAGCTGTTGCTGCTTTTCTATCTGGTTGGCTTCGCGTGGTGGCCTCTGCGTTTACAGCTGCGCCTGCTGATAGTTTTCCAGCCCGATTTTTGTAATCAAGCCTAGCTGGATTTCCAGCCAGCGCGTGTGGTCTTCCTCGGTATCCCTGAGTAGTTCGAGCAAAAGGTCGCGGCTCGGGTAATCCTGAACCGTTTCGCAAAGTGCGATGGCTTGCTTGAGTTCCGTGATGACCTGGTACTCCAGGCCCAGATCATTACCCAGCATTTCAGGGATCGTGTGTCCGACCTTGAGCGGTTGACGTTGATCGAGAACGGGTAAGCCGCCCAAGAAGAGAATGCGAGTGATTAACTGATTGGCATGCGTCTGTTCTTCCTGCATTTCATGGGAAAAATGCGCTGCCAGTTTGAGTAGACCCCATTCGCGGCACATACATCCGTGTATGAAATATTGATCGATGGCAGTCAATTCACCCGCGAGCAATTGATTGAGTTTGGCGATGACTTCGTGGTTGCCTTGCATGTTGGTTGATTCCTGGATGATGCCGGTCCGAACACCGGCGAGAACAAGTGATGAGAAGGGTAATCCCTGGTCGAAGTGCGTATACTACCGCGCTTTTCCGGCCAGATTTATTGGCAGGCGCAACCCTCAACCCAACGAACTGCAATGACCGAAATTCAATACGAATTGCGCGAGCGTGATCTGCTCGCGTTCAATGACCATCAGTTGAAGAATACCGAAACACTCCAGAAGACCTTGCGTCGACACCAGGCCACCATGCCGGGCATCCTGAGTCTTATTGCCATGTTTGTCTGGTTTTATTATCAGGACAGCCTGACCGCCGGCGCGCTGGGTGTGGTTGCCGCTACCTGGGGACTGGGTGCGCCCTATTATCTGAAATGGATAACGCGCCGAAGGATCGCCCAGATGTACTCGGAAGAGGACAAGGCGCGCATCCTCGGTGAGTACACTCTCCGCATTGAGCCACACGAGCTTGTCGAAGTCAGCAAATCCGGCGAATCCCGCATCAAGTGGGACGATGTCCTTCGTATCGAGGCCGCCAAGAACTACGCCTTCATATTCGTTGCCCTGGATTCCGCCCTCATCATCCCGCGTCAGACGGTCAAAAACGGCGATATCGTGGAGTTCTTCAACGAGGCGGATCGGCATATCGAGAAAGCAGCCTGATTTTTCAGGCATTTTTGATCGGATTGCAAGTGCACGTATCGACCTATGATTAATGCCCGTTCAGTCACCCTGCGACGCGGAACACGAGTTCTTTTCGAGGAGGCCTCCTTCACCCTGAACAAGGGCGACCGGATAGGCATCACCGGGGCCAATGGAGCAGGGAAATCCAGCTTTTTCGAACTCATCATGGGGACGCTGCACCCGGACGCCGGGGACTTGACTCTGCCCCCCGGGCTGGAAATTGCCCATGTTGCCCAGGAAACGCCCGCCGTTGAGCGGACCGCTCTCGACTACGTCCTGGATGGCGATCGGGAATTGCGCACCATTCAGGCGGAAATTACCAAAGCAGAAGCGGCTGATGATGGATTCGCCCTTGCCCATCTGCACGACCAGCTCCAGCATGTGGGCGGTTATGAAGCCAACTCTCGCGCTGCCCGGTTATTGAATGGCCTTGGTTTTGCTCCGGGGCAGGAAAATCGTGGTGTGACCGAGTTTTCTGGTGGCTGGCGAGTGCGGCTGAATGTAGCGCAGGCGCTGATGTGCCGATCCGACGTGCTGTTGCTGGATGAGCCCACGAATCACCTTGATCTCGATGCAGTCATCTGGCTCCAGGACTGGCTGTCCAGTTACCCAGGAACATTGCTCCTAGTGTCGCATGATCGTGATTTTCTGGACGACTTGGCGACTCACATCCTTCATATCGAGCACGGCAAGGTAACGCTGAACACCGGCAACTACAGCGCCTTTGAAACCCGGCGTGCCGAAATGCTCTCGCAACAGCAATCCTCGTTTCAGCGCCAGCAACGAGAGCTTCAGCGTATCCAGGGGTTTGTCGATCGCTTTCGGGCGCAGGCCACGAAAGCCAAACAGGTACAGAGCCGCCTCAAAGCGCTTGATCGCATGACCCTGATTGCCCAGGCGCAGGCCGATTCTCCGCTGGAATTCAGCTTCAGCCCACCCGATAAGTCGCCATCGCCCCTGCTTAAACTGGATGAAGCGGCAGCGGGCTATGGCGAAAAACCCATCATTAGCGGGGTGGAGCTCACCATCAGTCCAGGTGACAGAATCGGTTTGCTCGGCCCCAATGGGGCGGGTAAGTCCACCCTGGTTAAATTGCTCGCTGGCGTGTTGCCGGTTTTGTCGGGTGAGCGAATTGCCGCACAGGATCTCCGTATTGGCTATTTTGCCCAGCACCAGCTGGAACAGCTGAACCCCGAGGAAAGTCCGCTTTGGCATTTGCAGCGGCTGGATGCCAAAGCGACCGAAAAGGAACTGCGCGGCTACCTGGGTGGCTTTGGGTTTCGCGGAGACCAGGCACTGGAATCCATCGCGCCTTTCTCTGGCGGCGAGAAATCCCGATTGGTCTTGGCCATGCTGATTTATCAGAAGCCAAACCTGTTGTTGCTGGACGAGCCAACCAATCACCTGGATTTGCAGACTCGAGATGCCTTGAGCCTTGCGCTACAGGATTACGCCGGCGCCCTGGTTCTGGTTTCGCATGACCGCTATTTGTTACGGACCGTGGCCGATGAGCTATGGCTGGTGGCAGATGGATCGTCCCAGCGTTTTGATGGCGACATGGAGGATTACCGGCGCTGGTTAAATGAGCACCGGACGGCACGGGCACGGTCCGTGAGTGAGCCGGTCGCCGTAGACAAAATGAAAAAACAGACGCCCCAGCGCACGGAAGTTGACCAGCGACGCCTGCTCAAACCCCTCAAGACCGCGATGGAAAAGGCAGAGCTGGCAATGAATCAGTCGATCCTGGCCCGACAAAAGCTTGAGGAAAGGCTGGCTGATCCTGATTTGTATCAGGCGGAAGCCAAGGATCGTCTGGAGACGCTGTTGCTGGAACGGACTCGCCTGGAGCAGTCCGTTGAGCAGTTCGAAAGTCGCTGGTTGGAGGCTGGCGAAGCACTCGAAGCGGCCTCTCTTGAATAATTGCGTTTAGCGCAAGGTTTCCTGGCCTCCCATGCCTCTCATCAAGCTTCTTCTCGACCTCTGCCTGTTCCGCAGGGGGCCGCAGGATATTCCCCTATCCCGCTTTCTGCTTGTTCTCACGCTGGCTTTCAGTTTGCTGGCTTCGATACTGCTCAGCTGGCTTGAAGTCGGGTTTTTCCAGGCTATCCTGCAATCGGTTGGCGCGACTCTGCTGCTTGCCGGTTTCTTGTTTGTCATGCTGAGGCTCGCCAACAAGGTCGCGAGATTTCCCCAGACGGTCATCGCGGCCCTGGCGGCTGATGGGTTGGTCACGGTCGTGGCGATCCCCCTGGTTTTGATCAGCCTCAGCTTTCCCGAATGGCAGGCCACTGTCTCACTCTTGTTAATGGCCATGATGCTGTGGGAGTTGGCCGTGCTGGGATATATCATCCAGCAAGCCATGGGTTTTCCACGTTATGGCATAGGCTTGGGTCTGGCGTTCGTTTACACGGTCCTTAGCATGAGGATTATGATGGAGCTGTTTTCCCCCTTAAGCTGACAGGAGGTACCGATGGCATACAAAAAAATGTTGGTCGCTTACGATTTTTCGGACAGCGGCGAGAAAGCCCTGCAAAAGGCGAATGAGCTGGCTGGTCATGATAAGGCTAAGCTCCATATTCTCCATGTCGTGGAATATCTTCCCCCGGTGGATACTTCCTTTGGTGCGGTTTCTCCTTTTGAGGTTGATCTGACGGATCAGCTGGTGGAGTCTGCCAAGTCGCGGTTGGCCTCGGTGGCTGAAAAGCTGGGCATTCCTAAGGAACAGCGGTGGGTCGAGCTCGGCAGTCCCAAGCTCGAAATTGTTCGCGTTGCGGAGGAGGTTGGAGTTGATCTGATCGTCGTCGGCACCCATGGTCGGCATGGGTTTGGTCTGTTACTAGGCTCCACCGCATCCAGCGTAGTAAATCACGCGCTGTGCGACGTACTCTCCGTAAGAGGGAAGGACGAGTAGTGTTCGGTGCCCTCGTTCCTGTTTTGTCTTGTCCAGGACGTCACCGTTTTTCGCGGAACCGGATGCCGAGCGAATTCAGTTTGCGATAAAGGTGCGTGCGTTCCAGGCCGATAGCGGCGGACAGGCGGGCGACGCTGCCGGCGTACTTGTCCAGATGGTATTCCAGATAAGCCTTTTCGAAGCGCTCCCGCGCTTCCTTCAATGGTAAATTGTAGAAGTCGGGTTGATGCTGGAGCGCTGTCGATGATGAATTCACCACGTGTTCCCCGACCGAGGCTTTGACCTCTTCCAGTTCAACCTCCTCGCCGGTGCCAAGAATGAGCAGGCGTTGCACCAGATTTTTCAGCTCACGAATGTTTCCATGCCAAGGATAATTCCTGAGGAAATTTTGCACGGCGACGGGGAAGCGCCGGAATGGCAGCTTCTCGCGACTGACAAAATAATCGACATAGAATTTGAGCAAGTCAGGAATATCTTCACTGTGTTCCTTCAATGAGGGAACTTTCAGTGCGACCACATTGAGCAGGTAGTAAAGCTCGGGACGGAATCGGCCCGCTCTGACTTCCTCTTCCAGTGATTTGCGGGTGGAGGCAATCACCCGGACATCGACGTGCAGCAGTTCGCTGCCGCCGACACGGGAGAAGGAATTGGACTCCAATGCGCTCATCAGCCTGACTTGTGTTTCGGGCTCCATGTGAGCGACTTCATCCAGAAACAACGTCCCGCCATGCGCCTGTTCCAGCAACCCATGCTGGATTTGGCCGCCATCGACCCGCCCAAAAAATTCGACGGCGGAATGGCTGCTGGCAATTGTGCCAACCCCCACATCCACGAACGGCCCGTCCCGGCGCGGGCTATTGGCGTGGAGATAACGGGCCAGGGTTTCCTTGCCGGAACCGGGTTCGCCCAGCAGTAACACCCGGGCATCATGTTGCGCCAGGCGTTTGACCTGGTCGCGCAATTTCTCCATGACGAGGCTTTTGCCAATCGGTTCCACAGGTACGTCCATGCGACGTTTCAGCCCGATGTTTTCCCTCCGCAACTGGGCCGTCTCCATGGCGCGCTCGACGGTGACCAGCAATTTGGCCATCGACAGCGGCTTTTCCAGGAAGTCGTAGGCACCCAGCCGGGTTGCCTCTACCGCCGTCTCCACGGTGGCATGCCCGGACATCATGATTACGGGGCATAGGCCGTCTTCTTTCAGCCAGTCCTTCAACAGGCTGATGCCGTCCTCATCCGGCATCCAGATGTCCAGCAAGATCAGGTCGGGATTGTGTTCCAGCCGCTGGCGTCGAGCAGCCCCGGCATTTTCCGCGCCCTCCACGCCGTAACCCTCGTCTTCCAAAATGTCTTGTAGGAGCTGACGGATATCGGGTTCGTCATCCACCACCAGGATGGTTTTCTTCGGCATGTTCATCTTTCGCTCGTGAAGGTGTCTGGCGCCAAGGGGAGTTGGAGAATGAAGCTGGCGCCATCGCGGTACCCGGGGTCCAGTTTGATGCTCCCACCCAGTTCTTCGATGATGCGCCTGACGATGGCCAGGCCGAGCCCGGTGCCCTTGGTCTTGCTGGTTACATAAGGTTCGAAAATCCGATCAGCCTGATCGGCTGGGATGCCGGGCCCATTGTCGCTCAGGCGGAGCTCAATGCTGGACGGGTCGGTGGCGTCATGGAGTCGGGTGCTGATCGACATTCTACCCGATTGACCGCTGGGCATTGCCTCCTGTGCATTCTTGATCAGATTATGGACAACCTGTCTGAGCTTGACGGGATCGGCTTGTGCCCTTGGTAATTGAGGTGATAGGGATAAATCGAATTCCATGCCGGACGGGGGAGGGTAGAGCGCCACGACTTCCTCAATGAGCGTATTTAGTGCTACCGGCCGGGTTTGTGTGATGGTGGGTTTGGCGTATTCCCCAAATGCATTGACCATGCTTTTCATCGCCTCCACCTGCTGAACAATGGTGCGGGTCGACTTTTCCAGCACTTCCAACTCCTGACCTTGCAGAGTTTTGGCCAGTTTGTGGCGGAGGCGCTCGGCCGATAATTGGATGGGCGTTAGGGGATTCTTTATCTCGTGGGCCAGCCGTCTTGCCACTTCACTCCAGGCTGTACTGCGTTGGGCTTGAATGAGGGTGGTGACATCATCGATGACCAGCACCGCCCCGATCCGTTCATCGCCGGTCCCGAACAGCGGTGTTCCCCGGCAGAAGAGTTCCTGTCTGCCAGCCAGTCCCTGAAAGGTGACTTCCTCCTGCCAATGCTTCGCTGGGCCCATCATATGGGACTCCAGTTTATCCATGAGTTCGGCCAGATGAGGGTAGGCCCCTGTAAGGACGGCCAGAGGCCATCCAACGTATTGCTGGAAGTTTGCGTGGAGAATTTTGTCAGCAGCCTCATTGGCGGTGAGGACATTCAGTCCCGGATCAAGGCTCAAAACAGCGGAGGAGAGGTTGGTTAGCACCGTTTCCAGATAGGCATGCTGTCGTTCCACTTCCAGCTTCGAGCGATGTGCCTCGTCTCTTGCCTGGGCAATTTTGCCGGTCATGGTGTTGAATGACTGCACCAGAAAAGCGAGCTCGCCTCGATCTTTAACCGGCAACCGTTTCTCATAATCCCCTTCGGCGATCGCGCGGGTGCCAATGGCGAGCAGCCGCACAGGTTCGATGATGCGGCGGATACTGAGGAATGCAGCCCAGATGGCCGCAAGCAGACTCAGCAGAAGTACCAGGGACAGGGTCAGGATGAAGGTCGTCTTCAGCGACTTTCTCAGAAAGGTGAGTTCCTTGTAATGCAGATACGCTGATTCGACGGTGTCGGCCAACGCGGCCAGTCGCTGGGGAATCGGGTAGATGGCTTGAAGGAAGATGGCGTCATCACTAATGATCGATACCACGGCGCGAACCTGCATGCTGCCATGTTCGGTGGTCTCCAGCCCGACATAAGGTTTGCCCTGTCTGACCTGAACCATGATGCCGATTTCCGGCAGATCGGGGGCGATGGATTCCGTGCTCGTTCCGTTAAAAGCGATGATTTGTCCTTGCCGGGTGAACAGGGTCATTTCGGCGTCCTCGGCTTCATTGAGTTCGCCCAGACGGACGGTCAGCAGGGAGACGGGCGAAGTGCCCAGCTGCTCTGCCGTGTGTTCGGTTTGCTTCAGCAGGTTTCGCATACGCTCATCCAGCGCCGTCTGTCCTAATTGCAAGGCATCCTCCATGGCTTGATCGATTTTCACATCGAACCAGCTGTCGATGCTGCGATCCAGAAACTGCATGGAGTAGTAAAAGACAATGGACGCGGGTGCCAGCGTCAGCAGGCTGAACAGGAAGATCATGCGTGCGGTCAGATTAGAGCCCGCCGCATTTTTCCGGAGCTGCCTGACCAGCCAATAAATGTTGATGCCTACCAATCCCATCAGCAGCAGGGATGCCAGCGCATTGATCAGTACCAGCCCCGAGTACATTTCGCCCAGCCGGGAGGCGTCCTGCGTGGCCGAACTCATCAGGTGCAAAGAGCCGACGATCGCCAGGAAAAGGGCGACGATAGACACGGTAAGTGGGGGTTTTAGAGTGTTAAACGCCATTCGAGTGCGGGATGGGAGAGGTGCCAGTTCGGGTCAACGTAAGCTTCAGCCCGAAGCGGAAGTGGCAGGGATTCGATGTCCAGCGTCATTTCAAGACGGGCAAGATAGGTTTGATGACTCTCCAGTGACCCCGTATGGTGGATCTGCCACCCGCGAATCCGGGTGAGGGTATCGGTCACGGCCGAAAAACTGACGAAACTTTGCACTACCCCGCTGTCCATGTCCGCGATCTGGAACGATTTGGCCAGGGGATGGTAGCGCAGCTGGATGGTGCGCCGCTCGGTAATCACGGTTTCGTCAAACCAGTAGGGTTGCGCCCGGCGAATGGTCAGCTCCAGCAGGAGTGTCAGCGGGATGCCGTGTTCCAGCGCGTCAATCGCGGCAGGAGTGAAACGGTAATCCACATCGGCGTTCAATACGGTCTGGTCGTCCCGCCGGGATAGGCTGGCCTCGCGAATGAAGATGCCGTACTCCTCGGCGGAGGCCGTGGCGGTCAGAAAAAAGAGCAAGGCGATCACTTTGCGCTTCAAGCATCTGCCCCGATTTTTTCAAGGCGTGCATAGTAGAAGCCATCCATATTGGCCATACCGGTCAGTATCTGTCGGCCATGTGAAACCGCTATCCCCCAGTCGGTATCGAGGGGAATTTCCCGGGCATCGCCATGGTCGCGGAGGAAACGGGCAATGGTTTCTTCATTCTCCGCACGCAGCACTGAACAGGTGGCATAAAGCAGTTGCCCTCCTTCCGCGAGCATTGACCAGGCTGATTTCAGAATGAGCTGCTGTGTTTGGCTGAGCTCTTGAATATCAGAGGGTTTGCGCAGCACCTTGATGTCGGGGTGGCGCCGGATTGCGCCGGTGGCAGAGCAGGGCGCATCCACGAGAATGCGGTCATAGGGCCGCTGATCCCACCATTCGGAGGGCTGGATGGCATCCGCCGCCAGTAACGTGGCGGCAAGCCCAATGCGGTCGAGGTTTTCCTGTACCCGGATCAACCGCTCGCCGGAGATGTCTACGGCCACCAGTTCGCTGATGTCCGGACAGCGTTCGAGGATGTGCGCCGTCTTGCCTCCTGGCGCTGCACATAAATCCAGCACACGCTGACCCTGTTCCAGATTGAGAAGCCCTGCAGCGAGCTGTGCGGCGGCATCCTGAACGGATACATCGCCTGTCGAAAAACCGGGAATGGCCTCCACCGGAAGGGGATTCTCCAGGGTGATCGCACTATCACAAGCCACCGAGGCCGTGGCGGCAATCTTCTGCGCTTCCAGCCGGGCCAGATACGCTTCCCGGGAATGCTTGAGCCGATTCACCCGCAGGGTCAGTGGGGGCGGTTCATTGTTCTGGTGCATTAGCGCCAGGGCATCGGCCGACCAGTCTTTTTCCAATCGTTCATAGAGCCAGACGGGATGAGCATGGGCGCTGGGGCCGTGCTCAATGACCTGCTTATCCAATGATTCCCGTTCCCGCTGATAGGTTCTGAGGACACCGTTAAGCAGCGGTTTTGCCCAGGTTCTGGTTCCTGCTGCGGCAACGGTTTCTCCTACGGCCGCATGGGGTTTAACCCGCATGAACTGGAGCTGATAAAGCCCGAGCAGGGCCAGCACACGTACCCGTTCGTCCTTGATCGGTTTGCGGGTCAATAGACTCAAGAGCCGATCCAGTCGCCAGTACCAGCGCATCACGCCGTAGCAGAGGGCCTGCACGAAGGCCCGGTCGCTGGATTCGGGGAGGTTAGTGAGTGCCGGCTCCATGGCCGCAGTCAGCGATTTGCCGTCCTGGAGGGTTTGAACCAGGATATCCGCAGCGAGCGAGCGGGTATTCAAGTGGGGTTGCCCAAGTGCAAAAGCGGCGAGGTTTGAGCGTTGAGGAAGTCTCTCGTCGCGATACGCTTGCCACCGGGGAGTTGTAGCTCCAGCAGCCTGAGCAAACCCTGTCCCGTGGCGATCTCCAGCGTATCTTTGCCCTTGATTACAGTGCCAGGGGCAAATTGTTCTTGAGTTTCCAGGGCTTCTGCACGCCAGATACGAAGTGGAAGGTTCTGGAAGCGGGTTTCAGCCACTGGCCAGGGATTGAAGGCGGCGACTTGCCGTTCCAGTACAGCCGCTGGTTGATTCCAGTCCAGCACGGCTTCTTCTTTGCTTAGTTTGGCGGCGTAGGTGACCGCCTCCTCGTTCTGGATTTCGGGCCGAACCGTTCCTGCTTCTATGGCTGGAAGTGTCTCCATCAGAGCCTCGGCACCCATAAGCGCCAGCTGGTCGTGTAGCTGGCCGGAGGATGCACCCCTTTGTATGGAGCAGCAACGCTTGTGCAACATGGGGCCTGCGTCCAGCCGGGGTTCAATAAACATGATGGTGACGCCGGTTTCCTTGTCGCCGGCGAGGATGGCGAGCTGAATCGGCGCCGCTCCCCGCCAGCGTGGGAGTAACGAGGCGTGGATATTGACGCAGCCCAGCGGTGGAATTCCAATCACGCTTTCAGGCAGGATCAGTCCGTAGGCGACCACGATAATCAAGTCTGGCCGGAGGTCTCGCAGTACCGCTTGGGATTCAGCGCATTTGAACGACTCCGGTTGAAAGACCGGCAAGCCCGCCTCCAGCGCGACGGACTTCACGGGGCCAGGGGTCAGCTTCCGGCCGCGCCCGGCGGGGCGATCCGGCTGTGTATAGACCCCGCAGATATTATGCTGGGACTGGAGGAGCGCCTGCAGTGGAGGAACGGCGAATTCTGGGGTGCCGGCAAAAACGATCCTCACGCTGCACCATCCACACCACGCATTTTCGGGGTGTCAGTCCCCGTATCCCGCTGGCGCTGTTCCTTTTTCACCTTTTTTCGGGCCAGCTGCCTTTTGAGCGGGGAGAGGTAATCGACAAACAGCTTGCCTTCCAGATGATCGATCTCGTGTTGAATACAGACGGCAAGGAGTCCCTCGGCATCCATTTCGAACGAGTTTCCATCACCATCCAGCGCCCTGACGCGAATTTTCTCGGCACGTTTGACCTTCTCAAATACACCGGGGACCGAGAGGCAGCCTTCATCGGATTCCTCCTCGCCTTCCTTCCGCAGCAGTTCGGGGTTGATCAGGGCGAGAGGCGTGTTTTTTTCTTCGGAAATATCCAACACCAGAATGCGTTTCCGGACATTCACCTGAGTGGCGGCAAGCCCTATCCCGGGGGCGGCGTACATGGTTTCCAGCATGTCGTCGATGAGTTGTCGGGTCTGAAGATCAACCGATTCAACCGGTTTCGCCTTTTTGCGCAGCCGTTCATCGGGGAATTCGAGTATGGTTAGAATAGCCATTAAATCTGAAGTGTCTTGACGCAGTGTGCCCGAATTCTAACGAATTACCGCTATTTTTGTATTCAAACTTGATTTATGGCCGCCGGGGGTCGTTACCCCGATGGGCCGGATCACAATTGCCGGAGGACTTATTTGAAAAGACTTCTTTGCGGGCGTCCCGCGATCACGATGCCTCACGGGTTCTACGTGGGGCTCATCTTGGTCTTCTTCAAGTTATTGGGCTACTCCAATGCTGCGCTGGCGGTCGAATGGAGGGAGGATCGGCCGCTAAGCTACCGGGTAGTTGAGGGTGATACGCTCTGGACCATCGCGGGTCGTTTCCTCAAACACGCATGGGAGTGGCCTGAAGTATGGCGCGAAAATGCGCAGATACAGAACCCTGATTTGATTTATCCAGGTGACCTGATTGTCCTGGATGCGCGGGGTGGGCAGCCATACCTCCGTCTGGAGGTGTCGAGGATGACTGGAGGTGTCGAGGATGATCGGCTGAGTCCCCGGATCCGGGTAACTCCGCTAGCGGAGCCCATCCCCGTTATCCCGCTCAAGGCCATCAGTCCCTTTCTTACACGGCCTCGGGTCATCGAGATCGAAACTCTGGACCACTTGCCCTACGTGGTCGGGCTGGCTGAAGAGCATGTGATCGGTTCGCCCGGAGATCGTTTGTTTGTGCGGTCCATCCTGAAGCCGACGCCCGTCGATTACTCGATATTTCGTCCCGGTGTGGAATATCGCGATCCGGAGAGCGACAAGGTACTCGGCCATGAGGCCCTATTTATCGCCGAGGGCTACCTGGAGCAAACGGGCGATCCGGCGTCGGTCATGCTGACCCGTGCCGAAAAAGAGGCTAGGCCGGGTGATCGGCTGATGCCAGGCCAGCGCGTCGAAATTGGCGAAGGCTACCTGCCGCACGCGCCCCGCAAGGGCCTGGCAGGCCACATCATCGGCGTAATGGATGGGGTCAGCCAGATTGGCCAGTTTTCCGTGGTGACATTGGATCGGGGGGCGATGAACGGCGTCGAGAGTGGGCATGTCTTCGAGATTTGGCAAAAAGGCCCGCAGATCAGAGACACGGTAAACCCGAGTTTTGGTCAAAAGCTCATCGGCCCCGAACAAAAAGCGGGTGAGCTGATGGTTTTTCTGACATTCCGCCGGGTCAGTTTTGCGTTGGTGATGAATGCGGAACGCTTCATTCACGTGCTGGACGTCATCCGCTCCCCATGAGTGCGTCATGCTCAGTGAAGGGGGCTGATGCACTCCGTTTCTGGCTGGCGCTTCACCGGGCACCGCAGATCGGAAGCGTCCGGTTCAGGCGGCTGCTGGCCCGTTTCGGTTCTCCCCAGGCCGTCTTTGAAGCAGGACAATCTGATTGGGACGCCATAGGCGTTCCAGCCAAAACCATGGATTACCTGGCGGCACCGGATTGGGCAATGGTCGAGGCGGATATGGCCTGGATTTTTCAGCAGGGCGCCGAACACCATTGCCTGACCCTGGAGCATCCGCTGTATCCCGCCTTGCTGCGCGAAATCGCGGATCCACCTGCTCTCTTGTTCGTGCGCGGCGATCCGGCGCTGTTGTCCGGGAATCATATCGCGGTGGTAGGAAGTCGTGGTCCCACACCGGGCGGACAAAGGACGGCGAGGGAATTCTCGCGGGATCTTGCACTTCAGGGCGTCGGTATTGTCAGCGGGCTGGCGGTGGGAATCGATGCTGCCAGCCATGAAGGAGCCCTCGATGGGCAAGGCATTACCGTTGCGGTGGCCGGAACAGGCCCCGATCGTACCTATCCCCGCCATCATCAGCAGCTGGCCGACGATATTCTCAGCGGCGGCGGTGCGTTGATCTCGGAGTATCCGCCGGGTACGGGGCCACTGGCCGCAAACTTTCCGCGTCGCAATCGCATCATTAGCGGACTTGCACTAGGAACCCTGGTGGTGGAAGCTGCCCCAAAATCGGGCTCCTTGATTACGGCCCGATTGGCCATGGAGCAAAACAGGGACGTGTTTGCCGTGCCGGGTTCGATTCATAACCCTCTTTCCCGAGGCTGTCATCAGCTCATTCAGCAGGGTGCCAAACTGGTGCAGGAGCCGGTCGATATTATCGAGGAATACCCTGCGCTATTGGTTCGAACCCGCCTCCAGAGCGCTCAGGCACCTGGCGCCGACGAACCGGAAGATGACGCGGGTCTCCTGAAATATATTGCTTATGAACCAACGACTGTGGATACTCTCGTTGCCGTAACGGGGCTTTCAGCCGACGCCATCATCTCCCGGTTGCTGGCGCTGGAGTTGAGTGGCGACATTGCCACGATGCCCGGTGGCCGCTATATGCGTCTCCGATGAGGCCGGTTGCGCCGCCCAATTATTTCGAGTAACCAATGAAAGAAAACGTTTTTGACGTTCTGATCTATTTGTTTGAAAAATTTCTGGATGGTGATGCCGAGGGTCAGCCGGACGCCGATGAAGTCAGAACCGATCTGCTGGAAGCGGGATTCCCTCAGGCGGAGATTTCAAAAGCCCTCGACTGGCTGGATACGCTGACCGAACAGCAAGCCATCCATGCGGTTTCGACCCCCGCCTTCAGGGTTTTTTCGGCGGCAGAGATCGCTCGGCTCGATGTGGAAAGCCGGGGGCTTCTGATGTTTCTTGAGCAGTGCGGCATACTCAACCCTGCCAGCAGAGAGCTGGTGATTGACCGGGTGATGGCAATAGACGAGGAAACGCTCTCGCTGGAAAACCTCAAGTGGATGGTCCTGATGGTGCTATTCAGCCAGCCCGATGAAGAGGTGGCGTTTGCCAGAATGGAGCACTTGGTTTACGACAGCTTGCCTGCGTACCTGCATTAAAACGCTCGGGTTCACCCGCCGGTGTCCCGGATCCGTACTTAAAACTTGGATAACTGACCAAATTCGATGAGCCATAATCTCGTCATTGTTGAATCGCCCGCCAAAGCCAAGACGATTGAGAAATATCTCGGCAAGGACTACCAGGTGTTCGCCTCCTACGGCCATGTGCGAGATCTGGTGCCCAAGGAGGGGGCGGTTAATCCGGATGACGATTTTGCCATGCGCTACGAACTGATCGAGCGCAACGAAAAACACGTCCAGACCATTGCCAAAGCGGCCAAGCAAGCCGATGCCCTGTTTCTCGCGACCGACCCTGATCGCGAAGGCGAGGCTATTTCCTGGCACATTTACGAGATACTCAAGCAGCGCAAACTGCTTGAAAACAAGCCAGTCCACCGTGTGGTCTTCTACGAAATCACCAAGCGGGCGGTGACGGAAGCTATCGAGAATCCCAAGCCGCTGTCGACAGATCTGATTAACGCCCAGCAGGCCCGCCGTGCACTGGATTACCTGGTCGGCTTCAAACTTTCCCCTTTGCTGTGGAAGAAGATTCGCCGGGGGCTTTCGGCGGGTCGTGTGCAGAGCCCTGCATTGCGCATGATCGTCGAGCGGGAACTGGAGATCGAAAAATTCGTTACCCGTGAATACTGGACGATTGAAGCGGACTCGGCGACGCAAGGGCAGCCTTTCCGGGCACGTCTCACGCATCTGGCGGGTGAAAAGCTTGAACAATTCAGTATCACCACTGAAGAGCAGGCCCAGAAGGCAAAGATTGATTTGTCCACGGCGGCCGGCGGGCAACTCACGGTCACCCAGGTGGAGGAAAAGGAGCGCAAGCGCAATCCCGCCGCCCCCTTCACCACTTCCACATTACAGCAGGAAGCCTCGCGCAAGCTGGGTTTCACCACAAGGCGCACCATGACGGTAGCGCAGCAGCTCTATGAAGGTATCGACGTGGGTGGCGAAACGGTGGGTCTCATCACCTATATGCGTACCGACTCGGTCACCCTGGCCAACGAAGCGGTCAATGAGTTGCGTGAGCTGATCGCTGCGCGCTTTGGGGCGGATAACGTTCCCGGCAAGCCGCCACAGTACAAGACCAAGAGCAAGAATGCCCAGGAGGCCCATGAGGCCGTCCGTCCGACATCGGCTTTCCGTATACCGGATCAGGTGAAGTCACATCTGAGCCCCGATCAATTCAAGCTCTATACCTTGATCTGGAAGCGCGCCGTGGCGTCACAGATGATTCATGCCACCATCAATACCGTGGCGGTCGATCTGGCCTGCGGCGAGGAAGGGCAAGGTGTCTTCCGGGCCAATGGCTCGACCGTGGTACATCCCGGATTCATGAGCGTTTACCTCGAAGGTAAGGATGATGGTCCGGCCGAAGATGAAGAAGGCTATTTGCCCAAGCTCAAGCAGGGCCAGCGGGTTGATTTGAATGATATTGCCACCTCCCAGCACTTCACCGAGCCGCCCCCCCGCTTCACGGAGGCCAGTCTGGTCAAGGCGCTGGAAGAATACGGCATTGGCCGCCCCTCGACCTATGCATCCATCATCTCCACCCTGCAGCAACGCAAATATGCCGAGCTGGAGACCAAGCGGTTCCATCCCACTGATGTCGGACGCATCGTCAACAAGTTCCTGACCGAGCATTTTACCCAGTACGTTGACTACAACTTCACGGCGCATCTTGAAGACGATCTGGATGCCGTATCCCGTGGAGAGAAGAACTGGATTCCTCTGCTGCGCGAGTTCTGGGGTCCCTTCATTGCCCTGATCGGGGATAAGGACGAAAGCCTCAAGCGCGCCGATGTCACGCATGAGGAGATGGACGAAGCCTGTCCGGACTGCGGGAGCAAGCTGTCGATTCGCCTGGGCCGCAATGGCCGTTTTGTCGGTTGTACCAATTACCCTGAATGCAAATACACCCGCAATCTCAAGGATGATGGACCGCAAGCGCCACCGGAGATTGTCGAAGGGCGGACTTGCCCCAAGTGCGATTCGCCATTGATCATCAAGACCGGGCGTTACGGTAAATTCATTGGGTGTACCGGCTACCCCGGGTGCAAGCATATCGAGCCTCTGGAAAAGCCCGAGGATACCGGCGTCTCCTGCCCTGAATGCAAGAAAGGCAGCCTGACGAAACGTAAGTCCCGGTTTGGCAAGCTGTTCTATTCCTGCTCCACTTATCCCGATTGCAGCTATGCCGTCTGGAATCCGCCGCTTAACGAGCCTTGCCCCAACTGTGCATGGCCGGTTCTGACATTGAAGGTCACCAAGCGCCGGGGTGCGGAAAAGGTGTGTCCCCGCAAGGAGTGTGGCTATGCCACCCCATATGAGGGGGATCTGCCGGCCGGATCGTCCGCTGCGGGTGATTAGGCCACCCATGGGTCTGAACCCGCCATGACGCGGGTCACCTTGACATGAACTTCCCTCAAACCTAGCATTTACGCCTTTTTTACGCATGGCTCCGGGCATCCTTGCCCGGAAGTTGCCCCAAACCTCCCACCTCCCATGACCTCACCCGTTGCCTCCACCCCCTTGACCGAATTCGCCAGTATCCGCCAGCTGGTTGAGGAGGAGACGGTTGCCGTCGATGCGTTGATTCTGCGTGAACTTCAGTCGGACGTGGTGCTGATCAACCAGATTGGTCACTACATCGTCAACAGCGGGGGCAAACGGCTCAGGCCTATGCTCCTGCTGCTGGCGGCCAAGGCGCTGGCCTGCAATGATCGTCACGTCATCACGCTGGCGGCGGTGATCGAGTTCATCCACCCGGCCACCCTGCTGCACGACGATGTAGTGGATGAATCCACGCTGCGCCGGGGCCGCGACACCGCCAACGCCCTCTGGGGCAATTCCGCCAGCGTCCTGGTGGGGGATTACCTCTACTCCCGATCGTTTGAATTGATGGTGAGCGTGCAGAATCTCCGCATTATGGAAATTCTCTCGCATACCACCACGGCTATCGCCGAGGGCGAAGTGTTGCAGCTGCTCAACTGCAACAACCCCGCCACCACCGAGCAAAACTACCTGGAGGTGATTGCGCGCAAGACCGCCATCCTTTTCAGTGCCGCCGTACAGCTGGCAGCGGTCTTGTCCGGCGCGGACGAAGAAGTCGAACTGGCCTTGAAAGCCTATGGCCTGCATCTGGGAACCGCCTTTCAGTTGATCGACGATGCGCTGGATTACCGGGCCAAACCCGAAGAGCTTGGCAAGAACCTCGGTGATGACCTGGCGGATGGAAAACCCACACTGCCCCTGATTTATGCCATGGAGAAGGCCGACGAAGCCCAGGCCGGACTATTGCGCCAGGCCATTGAGCAGGGTGACCGGGAGGCATTCATGGACGTGTTTGCCATCGTAAAAGCAACCGATGCCATCAATTACACTTCTCGTCGCGCCGTTGAAGAGGCCGACAAAGCGATAGCCGCGCTGGCCGTCCTGCCAGAATCCGCCTACAGGCAAGCGCTGGCCGATCTGGCTCGTTTCTCGGTAGAGAGAAACTACTGAGTTTCGCTCGGAGGCTCTTGCCGGGTATCAGGCCGGCTCACGGCGGCACCGGCCAGGCTGAGTGAGAAAAACGTGAGGAAGATTGAGTCCATCCCGGGCCTCACGTATAATGCCGCGACTGCGAGACGGGGTACAGGCACCCTCCCAGCCTGCAAAACCGGCCCCTCTCCACAGTACCGCACCATACGGGGTGTAGCTCAGCTTGGTAGAGC
>SXGU01346396.1_pt1 | contig 22249 bp, 13 predicted proteins | sample 3174531 | NCBI WGS metagenome assembly SXGU01 (sample SAMN11356863, study PRJNA531348) | freshwater metagenome | isolation source: freshwater sample F1-140 | place: China: Fuxian Lake, Yuxi | collected 2017-12-25
ACAGCCCGTCATAAAGTTCGTCCAGTTGTTGTACGGTCAATTCTAGGGTGATCATGGGCATTCAGTGCGGTAGTTTCCGGCCTTTTTACAATATTTTCGCAAAATGGGAAACCGAAAAGTTGACCGTTTGGAGTATATACTTTTCCTTGTGCAAGAAAGCTCCGGGTATTTTTATTGTCTTGAGCCGCTTATTTAGGGCGCTAAACAATTGGTTTAATAGAGTTCACGACCAAATATCCACTAAATATCTACTATTTTTTTATTTGCGAAGATTCTTTTTCGCGTTGGGGAATTTTATGAAAGTGTCACGTTTAATATTTTTGTCGGCAAGAGCTCTTGTTTTGTTGAGTGTTGGTGTAGGCAGCTTTTTCTTGTATAAAGAACTGGAAAAAGGAAAAGAATTAGGCGCTCAAGTAGCCATAGGTAACGATTATGCCGCCCAGTTAGAGGCCCAGCGTAAAGCCCAAATTCTGCTTGAAAATACACGGCCACTTGCTGATAAGGCTATGGCTGAGGCTGTGCCGAAGCTTTATCCACGCCCGGTTTCAGAATGGAAATCCACTGAAAAATCCATCTATCAAAAGTTGTTAGCCAACGGGCAATTCGATGTGTTGATTGTTCCGTTTCAAGTTCAGGAATACGCATTGGACCGCACGACCCGTTCTCTGATGACCGCTGAGCTTGCATTGGCCGTATCGGCCGCGCCGAAAAATCGGGTGCCTGATCCGTATCTTGTGGCCGGTGCCTTGGGAGATGGAGAGCGTCGATTTGATCCTGCGGAAGTCTATCGCTTCGCCGATAAGATTGGTGTAAAAAAGATTATTTGGGGCTATGTCGGTTATGACCGAAAAAACCGGATGGCGTTGAGCATCCAAGTACAGGAGCGTACTGCAAACGGCGCCCTGAACGCACAAACTGCATTGTCAACAAAGAACTTCGAGCACATCGTCTTTTCCGATGAACATCCTCCGATTGAAGTCTTTCAACCGCTATTGCCGGAAATAATGACAGCGATTGGTATCGACGGTTCGGCATCGGTAGTGCCGAATCCGGAAAGCCACTCCGATTCTAAGACCGCAGAACTACCGGCAAATCCGTTGGCTATTGTGGCGGAACAGCAGAATTCCCTACGTGATGCCTTATATTTCCAGTTGCTGGCTTATTTGACGCCGCATCTTGCAGAAAGGGCTAAAGAGCGTTTTGCTGAGAAATCCTATTTGGCAATCCGCAATATATCGGAAAATTCGCCGGATTATCGGGCCTTGAAGGCCAGGGCGTTAATGTTACTCGGCTTGCGCCCTGCCGCACTGCAAGTGCTGGGCGAAGCGAAAACGCCGGAAGAGCAGGAATTGTTGGCAATGCTCAACGGCAATCAGCCCGATGTTGAGCAATACAGCGCACAAATTCAGCCGGGTATGAAAAAACTTATCGCTAAATTGGACGCCAATTACCTTGCCTGGGCCTATACGGGTATTGGCAAAAACGAATCGATAGCTGCGGCGACTTCGTTGAAATTGCCGGGTAAGTTATGGTCTTTTTTAGCCACGCGTGCGTTTTCCGACCTGGATATGTGGGCACAGTTTGATAACCTCACACTCAAACAGATGCTTGACAATGAATTCCCGATTAAGGACTACACGCTGGAAGGCATGATCCGAGGTGCAGCTTCGCTGGGTGACATTGAGAAGCTGAAAACCTTGACGGAACTTGCCGTTATTAACCATGCCCGCAAACAATTGGAAACCAATGCCGCGCTTTGGTGCTGCCAAGCAACAATAGACCGTCCTGCGCCAATGGATTATTTGGATCTTATTAAGGCTATGGGCGAAGACAATCTGATGCGTCGTGCTAATTTCCTGACACAAATTCAGGGTTCTCCTGAGCAGGCGCTTGAGTTTTTAAACGGGATTGAAAGTGTATACAAAGACCATCCGCAATTTTTATTGGCTCGTGCCAGGGCGGAAAGCACAATGGCTAAATTATTGGATGGTGCAGAAAAAGAGGGCTTGCAAAAATCAGCTTATGCCAGCTCTTTCAACGCTTACTATTGGGAACAAGGACAAACTGAAGTTTCTGCGAACGCCTTCAACCTGATAAGTGAGATCGGTAGGCAAGATTATGGCTACTTTGATAATTTCTATGCATCCGATTATCCTTTTCGACCTTACTACCCGGAATGGGAGCAAGGTGGACAACCTGCGTTTGCTATTGCTAACGCCGAAGCTGCTTTGAAAAACTCAACTTCCAATCTTACGCCATTTAATACACTTAATTGGCACTTTACGGAAGCATCCGAGCAAAAGGATAAGCTTGATGCTTTGATGAAATCGGTTGAGGGACGCTTTGCCGGACATCCTACTCTGTTCTATCTATGGGCTAAAAATAGCCTTGCGAAGGGGGACTTTCAATCAGCGGAAAAGTTTTTCCGCGCAGGCATCAAGGCACAGCCAAACGTATGGTACTCCTATGAGAATTTAGCCAATATGCTTATTGAACAAGGTCAATTGGATCAGGCGGCACGGCTGATTATGGAATATCCGCCCTTTAAAAAGAATTCGAATGCAAACCCTGTCGGCATTTCCAATACGGCGTACCTTGCGGGTTCCAGGTTTTATTGGCTGGGCGAATTTTCCCTGGCAAGACCGTTATATGAAATAGCTTCCAGGGATGAGACTGGCGCTGAATCCGACATGACCAGTCGGCTCCGGCTTAATCTGCTTGATGGTCATTATAGCAAAGCATTGCTCGGTTCATTGGAACGGGCAAAACGCTACAACGATACCTATGCGTACCGTGACTATCTTGGCATGCTGCATGCGGTAGGGCAGTCAAAAACCGCTTGGGAGGCGTTTAATGTGTTGGCAAATCAAATCGATGATCCACACATTTGGGAGTCTGTGTTGGTTGGCCATCGGAAGGAAGTGCGGTCTGAGGCTGAGATCGCCGAATGGGTAAAGCAACAGGTTAATCAAAATATAGGTAAAATTTCCAACCATGCGGCAAAGTATCTGCTACGGGCCGGGGTAACGGATCGCATACCCAGCAAAGAATTAGCAACTGCTTTGGTTGATGTCGCAAAGCCGGTATGGAAAGTCAAGGGTGTAGTCGAGACGGTTATTCAGTTGTCTGATGATGGGAACAAAGAGGTGGCTCTAGGACCAAAACCCGGCGGGTTCATTATGGAGATTGGAGCGTTTCCCGGTACTAAATCTCCAGTTAAATCAAACCTTGTTTATTTTGCCGAGTCTTATCGCGCAATTCGAGAGAGTGACTTCGCCTCAGCAAAAGCATTGTTGCAGGAGGCATCATCACTTTACGATCTTTCACTTAACGAGCTTGGTTATTTACTTCCGTACTATGCATTTGCCGCAGGGAAAACAGGCGATGTGTCGGCGGTTGAAAAATATCTGGTGGATTATAATATTAAGCAAAATGAATTTGATTACTTACTTGCCCAAGCGATCATTAGTGGCATCGGAGGTAAAACAGAAGAATCTATAAAATTCCTGCTGAGTGCGCTTTATAAGCGCCCTTATACCGAAAATCGTCCGCTGCAAACAGAGTATCAGTATGCGGAAATTTGCAAGTTGCTGTATGAAGCGACCGGAAAATCACAATATAAGGAAATGGCGCTGGATTGGGCAAAAAAGAACCAGAAATTCCAACCCTGGTTTGCTTGGGCTTATGCGATGGAAGCGATTCTTACCGATAACAAAGCGGATCGCAAGCGGGCAATCGGTATGGCGTCTTACCTCGATCCACAATCAGAAATGCTTGGACAAATTTCCAAAAAAGATCGGGAAATCGCCGTTAAGGAGTTTAAAGGGAAAAATCCTTTTCTGAAATCGAACAAGATACAGGTTACGATATAAATAGCAAAGTTAATTAAAAAGAGAGACAACGTCCGCTTTTCCCTCCGGGACCACCTACATGGATGTAGGGAAATATCAGGTCTACAAAAAATTTTCAGTATGCTTGCGTCTAACAATGAGAGATGGTGCTTGGGAACCTGCGGGGGGGGGGCTGTTATTTTTTATGAGTTACCTATTCCTTTCGCCAGGCTGTTTCGCTATGCACCGTAAAATTACTCAAAGACTTGCAATGCTGAATCCCGAACAGGATTATCAAGAGATCGCGTACCTGCTGCAATGCTACGAATTCCCCTGGGATTATGAGCGGGCGCTGGAATTTGCGCTGTTTCGCACCTACGCCGTTCCTTCGATTTCGGCCCTACTTTACAAGACCGGCGAATTTATTTCTCGTCCGCAGAAACGCTACGACGATACCGAATTGATTCTCTATGAAATCACCGAGAACGGCTTTGATAGCGAGCGGGGGCAGGCGGCTTTAAAACGCATGAATCAGATGCATGGCCGCTTTGCCATTGCCAATGAGGATTTCCTGTATGTGCTGTCCACCTTTGTATTTGAACCCATCCGCTGGATTGACCGTTTCGGCTGGCGACCGCTTCAGGAAAATGAAAAGCAGGGCCTCTTCCAGTTTTATCGAGAGCTCGGGCGGCGTATGAACATCCAGTCTATTCCCGAGGATTTCGACAGTTTTGAGCGTTACAATCGCGAATACGAGCGCAGCCGTTTCAGCTATGCGGAAACCAATTATCAGATAGGCTCAGCCACACGAGACTTGTTGCTGGGTTTTTACCTGCCGAAGTGCTTGTGGTCGTTGGGCAAACCCTGCATCAACGCGATGATGGATGATCCCTTATGTGACGCCTTTGGCTTTGACAAGGCGCCGGTTTGGCTTCAACAACTGATGAAAAACAGTTTGAAACTGCGTGGCAAATTGCTGCGTTATTTCCCTGAACGCCGACAGCCGCGCCTCGGGACACAGGTTAAACGTCCCACGTATCCTGGAGGCTATAAGATTGAGGAGTTGGGGACATTTAAGAAACCGGGGGCTGTTTAAAAATGACGAGTAAACTACATTTGCTGTTTTATCAGGCTGACTGGAAAAGTTATTTCTAAAACCGTTAAAACGTACTGACCAGTTTTAATATCAATCCAGTAATGATGGTTATCTGTAACATTCCGACACCTACCACCCAACGGATTAAATCGGATTTTGTTTCGACAATTTTTAATTCCGTGTCTTTAATTCGAGCTTCAAGCCTTAATTCCAATTCCTTCAAATCTCGTTTGGTGGCTAAATTATCCAGTTCATAGTCATGCCGTGCTTGTTCGAGGGTATTGCCGATCGTGGTTTTTTGTAATTCGGTTATGACTTCCGCTTGTTCTTCGCTAAAACCCACGTCCTTAAGTTTTTTAACAAATTCATGGGTATCAAATGATAATGTCGCCATTGCTTTTAGCCTACTATTTGGTTTCTTTAGTTAAGTATGTGCTTCCACAGCATTCTACTTTTCATTTAGTTTATCGATCTCGTTGTTACACGCTCGCAGCTTAGTCAAATAACGCTGGGCGACCTAAATACAATGGCCGCAGTTATCAAGCCATAGACACCTTGCTCATGTGGTTTGTACAGATACACGCATGAGTAACGTTTGCTAAATTTATTCATTATTTGCTGCTCGTATCTTGCCTGATCGTCGAAATCGCTTCCTGCACGGTGGTCATGAACTGCGCCGGGAACAGGATCGTGGAATTCCTTTCCGTGGCGATTTCGGCCATGGTTTGCAGTGTGCGGAGCTGGAGCGCGACCGGGTGCGCGGCGATGATGTCGGCTGCTTCGCCGAGTTTTACCGCCGCCTGGAATTCGCCTTCGGCTCCGACGATTTTCGCGCGGCGCTCGCGTTCAGCCTCCGCCTCTCTCGCCATGGCGCGCTGCAAATTTTCCGGCAGCGTGATGTCCTTGATCTCGACGGCGCTGACCTCCACCCCCCACGGTTCGGTATGTCCATCGATGACATTCTTGATTTGCAGGTTGATGTCGCATGTTTGCGAGAGCAGTTGGTCAAGAGAGAATTGGCCGACCACGTTGCGTACCGTGGTTTGGCTGATCTGGTTCACGGCGCTGGTGATGTCTTCAATGGCGACGACCGAGCGCTGCGGATCAATGATCTTGTAGTATGCGACAGCGGCGATGTCGATCGACACGTTATCTTTGGTGATGATCTTTTGCGACGGGATGTTCATGGTAATTATGCGCAGGGTGACCTTCGTCATTTGCTCAAGAATCGGTATCAGGATAATAAGGCCGGGGCCGCGTACGCCGGTGATTTTACCGAGAAAGAAAATGACGCCGCGGTCGTATTCCTTGACGACCCGTAACGATAGAAATGCCAAAATTATGACGATGGAACAAATGACGCTAATCGGATCAAATGGAAACATGCTTGCTCTCCTGTTGTTGATCGAAAGAGTAGGAAAACAGTCAATTCAACTGCCCGGATCGGACTATAGAGACTTCCGCTTAAACCGTCAAACAATCATGCGCATCGGATAGCGGCTAATGATCATAGTACCTTTCCGCCAACGATAAAAACCGATTATGACAGGGTTCCCGAAATCCCGGAGTTTTGAAAGCGTTCCAATTCCCGCAAGGCCATTTGTTGATAAGAGGCATTGTTCAGTTTTACCCAAAGATTCATGACAAAATAGCCGTAGGGTAGTTTGGGGCCCTGATCGGAATAGGCTATTTCAAAGAAATGCCGGTTTTCATTTTCATGATGACCTATGTGGTGGGATAAGCCGATCAGCACGTATCTCGACATCCAGGCGTCGGTCACCCAGCCGAAAGTATGACCGTAGCGCTCATCTTCCAGGCCCCAATGCTGAAAATAGTTGACGGTTTCAAGGATGCGAACGGCGGCAAAGGCCTGATATAAAAACATTAATGCCGCAAGCCAGCCGAAAATCACGCTGATTGCCGTCAGCAGAATCAATTCGGCTGCCAACCCTTGCAATACCTGATGATGAATAATCTTCAATTGCCAGGGCTGATTGCTGATGCTCAAGCGCTCCAGTTCGGACTGCCAGGCATAACGTATATGGCCCTTATATATCCTGAGCCAGTAATCATGAAAACTTTCGCCCAGACGCGCGGTGGCGATATCCTGCGGCATGCCCATGCTCAGATGGTGGCCGCGCTTGTGGGTGATGACGAAATGTTCATAGCAGACAGTGCATAATAACAAGCGCCCCAGTTGTTGGAGATAGGGTTGGGGGCGATGAATTAGTTCATGGGCGAGCACAATGCCCGAGGTGCCGGAACTGGTGCCGACCAGGAAGCGAATCGCAATCAGGTTGACCAGGCCGAAGCCTAGATCATCAGTAGTGTCCCATCTGAGTTCACTGACGGCGTTCAGCATCAGCCAGATATTGGCCAAATGCAACAAGGCCAGTCCATATAAAATTCCGTCAAAAAAACGCTTTTGAATGTCAGCGCTTTGTTCAGTCCGAATCGTTGGATTCCACCAGTCAAGCAGCAACACCAGCCAGAAGGGCAGTGTCCATGCAAATCCACTTAACGCATCATGCGGTCCGCTGATCAGAAAAGAAAAGGTGCTGAGGGGTAAAACAAAGCAGAGTAAATGACTGAGTCTTGTGAGCATTTTTAATTATTATTTTGATGAGGTGAATCGATTGCCGACGGTATTTAGCAAATAGCGGCCTGCCAGGGCATATTTAAAGCGGGTGCTAGCTTGTTGCAATGAACAATAGCCGGTATGAATGCGCCGCCAATGGTTTTGCATGGTTTGCTCGCCATAACAGGCTGCGATTTCATCCAGATACAATTGTATGGCATTTTTGGCCAGATCGGCATGGCCGGAAGCGAGATTGTCTATGCTGATATGCACATCAACGATGGCCGGATTAATGCCCCAGAAACTTAATTCTTGCGACAAACGCAAGTAAACCTTGCCGAGACCGCTTAATTCTATCGCCATATTCAGGCCTAATAACTCAGGCAGAAAGCGGCTTGGGAATTTTGAAATGGCTAATAAATAAACCGGAATATCAAAGGCACTGTTTAAAAAACCGGGGTGCTCGATAAATGCCCGGCTGTGTATCGGCGGCAGCTTTATATCGACACTGTTGAGTAACTGCCGATATATGTAAGGATGATTTTGTTCGAGGATGCCGTTGCCGCATTCATCTTCATAAATCTTGAATAAAATCGCGCCTATCGCATGGTTGGAATAAAAGCTTAATTGGCTGCTATGCTGTAGCCAGCAGCCGTCGGTTAAAATCGTCGGCGCAAACTGTTCTATACCCCATAGATAGGTTTCCCTGGACAGCTTGGGTGTGGCTTGCAGCGGCTGGTAGGTATTCACCTCGTGCTGATAGAGGCTGTCGATATAGTTTTCAAAGGCCTGGTGGCTATATTTCCGGAAAGGCAGGCGATTGAACAGCTTTGCCAGGCGCAAAACATGCTTAACCCTCATTGCGGCTGTCGCTGAAACAGCCGGGAACAGGTCGGCATTAACCAGGTAATAATAAAGTTCCCTATTGTTCAGACTGGAATAGGCTATATCCGAACCGGGTTTTTCATCAATCGCAGGCGAGTATTTAACGATTGTTTTTGCATTGGCCGGTTCCGGTTGCTGTGTGGACTCGATCGTGCTGTGCGGTTTGGCCTGTGTTTCTTCATTGCCCTCTTTTATCCATGTAGTTAATAGCGTTTTTTCCGCTTCATTAAAAACCCCGAACATCGGGCCGTTAAATTCAATCAATTTCAGTAACCGGCTTGCAGCAGAATTGTCGGTGTCGATATAAGGCGATGCTTTCAATGTGGACAGAAAGTTTTCGCTGTCAAACGGCACTTGTTTGAACCAGTCATCCAGCGGCTTGTCTCCCAGCCAGATTTTGCCGTGATGACCGACTGCATTGGGTGCTTTATGTTGCAGCACGTTTGCCAGTGCCTGTGTTATTGATAGCGGATTTTCCAGCTGCCGATTCAAGTGCTGATAACAAAGGTCATCATGGCGCTGATAAAGCCAAAAGCCGGATTGTATCCGTGACCATAAATGATCCGCCTGTGCAGCGAACAATTGTAAATAATCCTCGATCACGCTAATAATGTAGGGTAACTGGGAGCTTGGCAGCGTTTGACGGATGGTAAAAAATTCGACCGGCCGGTCGATGAAGAACGGCGCTATAAAACTATGAGACCGGCAAAACGCCAGCGTAAAGCCCATAATTTCAGGGAAAAATACTCTGGGATTATGAGCCAAGGCCAGCTGTAGCGCGGCAAAATCGAACATGCAATCGCTAATGGCCGTCTGTTTTGCGAATGCCCAGGTATGTAGTGCCGGTGCTTCAAGCCCTGCGCTCAGTAATTGCCCCTGATATAAGGCTTTGCAATGTTCTCCGCGAGTCAGGTTCAGGTATACCGCCATCAGCTTGACAGCAAATGGGTTATCGCTGGTGGCGGCCTGCGAGATGGCTTGCAGCCAGCAGGGTTCGGTCAGGATAACCGGCGAGGCTTGCAGTAAACAGGACTGCAAATTTGCCGCGCTTGACTGCGCAGCCGCTGGGCCCGACATCGGTATTGCAAGCAAATCTTGCAGCGCTTCCGGGTGATAGTGTTTGGAAAAATGCGCTGCACAATGTTCGCGGGTTTCAGTCAAGGATTGCCTGAGCAGGTTACAGGCGAGGGCAAGCGTTTCAGGATGCTCACTGCAATGAATCAGTGCATAAAACAACCGGCGGCTGTCTGTTTGCTTGCACGCAGGCGTAGCGGCAGTGGCCGGGAAAACCGCTTCGAGTGAAGGGTCAAAAGGGTGACTAAGGAATGCGCATGAAATAACTTGATCAAAGGATTCCCCTCTCCCTAACCCTCTCCCGGAGGGAGAGGGAACAATTGTCGAAGTTATTTCATTCATCGCGGGGTTTGCTAATTAAATAATCATCGATAACCAGCACATCGAGGCCGGTAGTCAAAAATACCGCCAGTGCATCTTCTAGCGTGTGAATCAGGGGCTTGCCCATGACATTGAAACTGGTGTTCAGTAACATCGGAATCTCGGTCAATTGATGGAAACACGCTATCAGATCATAAAAGCGCGGATTCCACTCTTTTTTGACTGTTTGCAGCCGACCGGTGCCATCGACATGGCAAACCGCGGCGATACGTTCGCGCATGTCTTCGCGGATACGCAGGGTTTTATCCATATAGGGCGATTCCTGATAATTTTCGAAATATTCGTCTGCGTATTCATGCAATACCGAGGGTGCAAACGGGCGGAACATTTCCCTGAACTTTATTTTTTCATTGATATGATCCTGGACTGCGGCATGGCGCGGATCGGCCAGAATGGAGCGATTGCCCAATGCACGGGGCCCAAATTCTGCTCGGCCTTGTATCCAGCCGATCAGCCGACCCTGAGTCAGCAATTCGGCGGTGGCGTCACAGATACTGTCGGGTAAATGCTGGATATTTAAGGAGCGGTTGAATTTGATGAAGCGCTTGACGGCATCGGCATCGATGCGGGAACCGGAATAGGGGTTCAGTAATTTGGGCGGAGCGGGATTAGCGGGATGGTCATTGTGATAAGCCAGCCAGCCGGCGCCCAGCGCACAGCCGTCATCCGCCGGTGCGGACGGGATATGCACGTTTTTAAACGCAACCCGGCCGGTTATCTGTCCGTTATAAGAAGAATTCAATGCACACCCTCCGGCTAAAGCCAGATTATCGCATTGGCTGACAAAATGCAGATGGCGCAATAATTTTGTCACCGTGTCGGCAAAGAAAAGCTGTCCGGTATAGGCGATATCCGCCGCCTGTTCCGCGGGGCTGTCCTTACGACGCTTGAAACGGTCCAGCTTGGCCAGGTTCTCGGTCAAGTGTTTGGCCGGGTGTTTGCAGTCGAAGCCGTTGATGGTGATGATAGCATCCAGCGCGTCATAAAATTCCTGGTTGAGTTTGCCGTAAGCGGCCAAGCCCATGACTTTCCATTCTTCACCTTTTAACCAGTCGAATCCGCACAGTTCGGTTATTTTCATGTAACACAAGCCAAGGCTGCCGGTACCGAGGCCCTTGGTTTCATGCAGACATTCCAGCTTGCGGTTTTTGTAGCGGTAAAACGCCATCGCGCCGTTTTCACCGAACGAATCAATCACAGCACAGGCTGCCTCATCGAAAGGGCTGCTGTAACATGCGGTTGCGGCATGGGTCAGGTGATGGTCATAATCGGCAAATTCAATGGCGCAGGTTGGGTAATATTCCTGAATGATGCGCACGAGATTAATAGCGGCCGTTTCTATACTGCTGTGCTGGCAGGCCATCATGTGGTGAAGCTGGTAATTTTCCAGCGGCGAACGCAGTTTTTTAATACCGGTTTTCAACAAGCCGGGCGCCGATAAAAAACCTAAAGCGGAAATCGCGGCTTCATAAAGCGGTCGTTTTTTGCGCCAGTTGATGGCAATAACAAATGTCTCGGCAGACGGACAATACTGGTTCAGTAATTCCGGGAGTCGCAATAACTGGTCCGGCTCGCAGTTTAACGCGCGCTTGTTTTGCAGATAGCGTTCGGTCGCTTCCGCGAACAAGACTTCACCTTGATCGTCAATAATCGCCAGAGCTGAATCGTGATAAGTAACCGACAGACCTATATAGTATTTTTTCATCCGCTTTGTCCTTTGTTTGTCGCCTGTTTTTATATTACCATTGGGAACAATGCTATCAGTAAAGCAGTTGCATTTCAGGATATTAAAGTTAGCCAGTCAATATTCCATAACTCTTTTAAAAGTCGAGTCCTATGCAAGAAAAAACTACCCGGTCTGAGCAGCCGCTGTCACGTCTTTTAATGATTTTTTACGGTTTGCCGCATTTAACCCACACTATCGTTGTCTTGCCGCTGGCTCTTTTTATCCCCTCCTTTTATGCCGATGAACTCGGTTTGCCGATGGCGTCGGTAGGGTTGGCGATTGCCGCTTCCCGGCTTCTGGATATTATTTCAGATCCTGTGGTCGGGATCATCAGTGATCGCCGGCAAACCCGTTGGGGCAGGCGCAAGCCCTGGCTGGCATGTGGGACGCCGTTGTTGATCGTATGCGCCTGGATGGTGTTCGTGCCGGGTGAATCGGTTTCAATAGCTTATCTGTTTGTTTGGAGCAGCCTGTTGTATTTGGCTTATACCTATGTCGATTTGCCTTACAAGGCCTGGGGGGCCGAGCTTTCCACCGATTATTCGGAACGTTCACGGGTGACGGCCTGGCGTGAGGCCTTTGGTTTTTTTGGGCAGATATTGTTTTTGGCGACCTTGATGGTAATGGCGCTAAACGGCATTACCGATGTACGTTCCCAGTTGCTGGCTATCGCCATTATCATTGTGGTCAGTCAACCGTTGCTGGTGACAGCGGCCTTATGGAAAGTGCCGGAGCGCAGGTCTGAAACAATCAAGAGCGGGCAAACGATTCGTAAAGGCTGGCATGCCATCGCATTATTAGGACAAAATCGCGCTTTTTTACGCACGCTGGCCGCCATTGTTTTATTCGGCACCGCCGTGTTAATGCAGGCGACTTTGCACCGCTTTGTGTTGAACCACATCATTAAAGCGCCCGATCTTTTTGCGCCGATGATCCTGGCGGAAAACCTGGGCTCTATTCTGTGTCTGCCGTTATGGGTATGGATTTCCGATAAAATCGGCAAACACCGGGCGGTGTCGCTTGCGGCATTGTGGGTCGCGTTCTGGAGTATATTCTTAGTTTTCGCAGGCGAGGGCGATGTCGGTTTGTATGTCACGTTGATCGTGCTGCGCGGCAGCAGTCTGGCGTCGATATTCTTTCTGTCCAGTTCAATCGCCGCCGATGTGGTCGATTACGATACCGTGGCATCCGGCACGCAGCGCACCGGCTTGTATTTTTCGATATGGGGTGTGGCGAGCAAGTTCGCTATCGGCCTCGGTGTGTTGCTGGGCACGTCATTACCGACACTGTTCGGATTTGATCCGACGCAATCCGTTCATACCGAAACATCCGAGACAGCATTAATGGTCATCTACGGCTGGATACCCTGCCTGATCATGGTGTCGGGATTGCCGTTTCTGTGGAATTTCCCGATAGACAAAAAGCATCAGCAGGAACTGCGTAACAAGATTGCCGAGGCGGTTGTTACGGAAGATCTGATGGATATCGGTAAATAGACTGTGTTTGTGTTGCGCGGGTACAGAAGGCAGTTGTCAAGTCGAGATGGTTTTCAAGCAGGGCGATTGCGCTATGTCAAAAACTAAGGTTTATTGTTCCATCTCCGTCACTGCCGTTAAGTTAAGAAGGAAAGCTCCCTCTCCCCTCGGGGGAGAGTGTTGGGGAGAGGGGAATGGAATAAGGACAAATGCCTTTAAAATCCCCCTCTCCCTGGCCCTCTCCCCCGAGGGGAGAGGGAAGTCTTCTCTATAGCGCAATCGCCCTGGGTTTTCAAGACCTATGCTTCGTTTTAAGGAATGTTGTAAAGCTTTCTTCCCTCAACAAGACTTCTTGCAGACGGATAACATCCCTTCAAGGGATGTTATCCGTGTCCCGGTAAGGTGCCGGTGTTTAAGCAATCCAAACGGCATTCGCGCCAAAACCGCTTGTACTTAGGCTGTCGGCCGTCACGCCGGTTAGTTGGATCAAGGTATCGTTGGCGCCGTTGTCCTGAAAAAGATACGTGTTGCCAAGCCCATTAAATATCACGGTGTTGTCTGCCGTGGTGATATTGTTTTCCAGGTAACTGAACACTCTGGATAAATTTTTTGCGGTAACGGTGAGCGCCGTCGCGTAGCTGTCCGTATCGTCAAAACTGATGACGCCGTTGACAATACTGTGACTGCGGATAATACCCGAATCAATGCCGTCAACGGCAGCGGCATCGGCGGCGATGATGGCGCCGGGCAGATCGAGCTTGTCGACGCCGACTTTGGAAGCGGCGCCGATTCCTAACTTGAAGCCGCTGACCACGTCAAAGCTGTTGACGAGACTATCGCCCGCCGCAATCCGTAAAGTATCGGTTGCCGCGACTTTTTCAGCCAATAAGTAGGTGTCCTTATTGGTTCCGCCGATGAGAAGGTCGGCGCCTTCGCCGCCCTTTAATTTATCGGCTCCGCTACCGCCACTCAGCCTGTTATCGGCGGCGTTGCCTGTTAGTATATTATTCAGCGCATTGCCTGTGCCGTTAACCGCCGCACCGGTCAAGTTCAGGTTTTCCAGGTTGGCGCCCAGCGAGTAGTTGATAGTGCTGTTAACTGTGTCAATCTCGGTCGCCAGTATGGAGGTTTCGGTTACGACATCGCCGACGTTATCGACGAAATAACCGTCATTGCCCAAGCCGCCGATCATGGTGTCCGCGCCTGCGGCTCCGTCCAGCGTGTTCGCTGCGGCGTTGCCGGTTAATACGTTGTTCAGGGCATTACCCGTGCCGTTAACCGCCGCGGCTCCGATCAGTGTCAGGTTTTCCAGGTTAGCCCCCAGCGTGTAGTTGATGGCGCTGTTAACGGTATCGATCTCGGTCGCCAGTATGGAGGTTTCGGTCACCACATCGCCGACGTTATCGACGAAATAGCCGTCATTGCCCAGGCCGCCGATCATCGTGTCGGCGCCTGCGGCGCCGTCCAGCGTGTTCGCGGCTGAATTGCCGGTTAATACGTTTTTCAGCGTATTGCCTGTGCCGTTAACCGCCGCACCGTTTAAGGTCAGGTTTTCCAGGTTGGCACCGAGCGTGTAGCTGACAGTGCTGTTAACGGTATCAATCTCGGTCGCCAACGCGGAGGTTTCGGTCACGACATCGCCGACGTTATCGACAAAATAGCTGTCGTTGCCCAGACCGCCGATCATGGTGTCCGCGCCCGCGGCGCCGTTGAGTATATTCACGGCGTCGTTGCCGGTTAATACATTCTTCAGTGCATTGCCGGTGCCGTTAATCGCCGCCGCACCGGTTAAGGTCAGGTTTTCCAGGTTGGCGCCGAGCGTGTAGCTGATGGCGCTTTTAACCGTGTCGATCTCGGTCGCCAACGCGGAGGTTTCGGTCACCACATCGCCGGTATGATCGACCATGTAGGTATCGTTACCCAGGCCGCCGTTCATCTTGTCCGCGCCAGCGGCCCCGTTGAGTGTATTGGCGGCGGCGTTACCCGTTAATACATTCTTCAGCGCATTGCCGGTGCCGTTAACCGCCGCCGCTCCGATCAGCGTCAGGTTTTCCAGATTGGCGCCGAGGGTATAGCTGACAGTGCTGTTAACCTTGTCTATCTCGGTCGCCAATGCGGAAGTTTCGGTCACCGCATCACCGGCGTTATCGACAAAATAGTTGTCGTTGCCTAAACCGCCGATCATAGTATCCGCACCCGACAGCCCGTTCAGTATATTAGCGCCTGCATTACCCGTTAATACGTTCTTCAGCGTATTGCCGGTGCCGTTAAGCGCCGAAGCCCCGGTTAAAATCAGATTTTCAACATTGACCGCCAGCGTGTAAGTCACCGAACTTTTTACAGTATCCTTGCCCGCATCCAAATTTTCCTGCACCGTGTCACCGACATTATCGACAAAATATAGATCGTTGCCGACGTTGCCTTCCAGCGTGTCCGCGCCTGCCAGTCCATTGATAGCGTCGTTTCCGGTGGTGCCGATCAAATTATCCGAATTCTCAGTGCCGACGACGAAATTTGTCAGCGTGTCGTCCTCTTCCGCGAATTGAAATACGTCGACCCGATAGGCGCTGCTGCTAAAATAGAAATCCACGGTGAGTTGTCCGGCGACGCCGTATTGAACGATTAAATTAGTGCCTGTCTGGAATATGGTCGTTATATCCGTTGAAGCCATATCGTTAAATATCGCTGTATCGACGCTGTTGTCGAAATCATAGTTGTAAATCTCATCCTGTCCATCGGCCTGGCTGAACAGGTAAGTGTCAATCCCGGCATCACCTTGCAGATAATCATTGTCAGCGCCGCCCGTCAGAGTGTCATTGCCGGCTCCGGCAGTCAGCGAGTCGATGCCGTCGCCGCCAACAAGAATGTCATTGCCGGCATTGCCGGTCAAATTATCATCGCCCTCGCCGCCGTCCAGGTTATCGGCGAGATTGCCGCCCGTCAGCGTATCGGCGCCGCCCAAACCGTTGATGGTGTTGGTGACATCATCGAAACCGCTGAGCGTGTCGGCGTCGGCAGTACCGTTGCGCCGTTGCGCGATGTCGGCGAGCGTCCAGGTGACATCGGTAAATTGGAAGTTGTCGATTCGATACGCGGCGCTGCTAAAATAGAAAGCCACGGTGAGTTGTCCGGCGATTCCGTATTGAATGACTAAATTAGTGCCTGTTTGAAGTACTGCCGTAACACCCGTCGAGGCCAGATCGGTAAATTCCACGGTATCGACGCTGTTGTCGAAATCATAGTTGTAAATTTCATCCTCGCCGTCCGTCTGGCTGAATACATAGGTGTCGGCGCCCGCATCGCCTTGCATATAATCATTGTCGGCGCCGCCCGTTAGGGTGTCATTACCTGTTCCGGCAGTTAGCGAGTCGATGCCGTCGCCGCCAACAAGCACATCATTGCCGGCATCGCCGGTCAAACTATCATCTCCGACGCCGCCGTTCAGGTTATCGGCAAGATTGCCGCCCGTCAGCGTGTCGGCGCCGCCCAAACCGTTGATGGTGTTGGTAACATCGTCGAAACCGCTGAGCGTGTCGGCGTCGGCAGTACCGTTGCGCCGTTGCGCGATGTCGGCGAGCGTCCAGGTGACATTAGTAAATTGAAAGTTGTCGACCCGATAGGCGGCGCTGCTGAAATAGAAAGCCACGGTGAGTTGTCCGGCGACGCCGTACTGAATGACTAAATTAGTGCCGGTCTGGAACAGCGCCGTGACGCCCGTCGAAGCTAAATTGGTAAATTTTACGGTGTCGACGCTGTTGTCGAAGTCATAGTTGTAAATCTCATCCTTGCCATCCGTTTTGCTGAAAACATAGGTGTCGGCTCCCGCATCACCTTGCAGATAATCATTGTCGGCACCGCCCGTTAAGGTGTCATTACCACCATTGCCAACCAGGTAATCATCACCGGCATAGCCGTTAATGGTATCGGCAGCTGAGTCGCCGGAAAGATTGTTGTTATCATTGTCGCCGTTAATAATTGCCATAAATTTCCCCTGTTGCGTTATGGTTGGAATAAATACAGATCTATGAAGAAAATCAAATATACTGACTTTTCGGGATATTTAACGGCCGTTAATACCACTGCCGCTCTGTTAACGCAAGAATTTTGTCTCGGTCAATTTAACATCTGTTTCTCTCGTCTTTTGACAAGTTCTCGACAAACAAGCGCTTAAAAGTTTACTTTCGGTGTTAAGGAGCGCGCATGAAATTACTTCGACAACTTGTTGCACCCCCCTCCGGGAGAGTGGGAATTAAATGCTCGAGTTATTTCATGCAGGTTCCTTAGCAGGCGATATTTTAACCAAATAGCCATATTAAAATTCCTGAGTCTTATAGTCATCTTCGATAACCTTTATAATGTCCGGGCTAATTCCAAGAATTTACAGAGAACTGACGATATGAAAGGCGATTTCTCAACAACGACGTTTGATCCCGAAAAGGATTTTTTTCGTGTGCTGACGCAATACGGAAGTGTACAAACGGATGGCGATTGGAATGAGCAGGCGGCAAATCTGCTGCATTACATGCAAACGCTGGCCGTTGACTTGATTGGTCCTTATGCGGGGCCGGTTGGTGCTTATGGTTTTGCTGTGACACCTAATGGCGAAAATGACAATTTTGATGTCGGCAAGGGGCGCTATTATGTCGGCGGATTACTTTGCGAAAATTATGTCGATGACGTCACTTACCTGAATCAACCCTACCTTCCCGATCCCGAACCCTTGCAAGCTAAAACTTACGTGGTTTACCTGGATGTATGGGAACGCCATCTTAATCATCTGGAAGGCATCAGCGCTCGGGAAAAAGCCTTGAACCGCGCCGGTATCGCTACCCGTTCCAATGTGGTCTGGCAGGTCAAGGCCCAGGCGCTTGATAGCCCGCTTGCCGGTAAAGAGGCCGTCATGCCGGCGTTAAAAAACCGGCTGGCCTTGAGTGATGTGGGGCTGCGCGTCAGGATTAACCCTGACTTGATAGGCCGTGCCGGGTATGCAAAAAACCGTTTATACCGGGTTGAAATCCATTACGGCGGCGACAGGCCGACATTCAAATGGTCGAGAGAAAGTGACGCCGTTGTTTTTCCGGCCATCGATGTTGAGCCGGATGCCGCCGGTCGTTTTATTACCGTTCAACTGGGGCATTTGGGATACGACAATACCCCCGGCTTAATGGTTGATGATTGGGTGGAATTCGTTGATGAAGCAAGTATTTTAAAAAACAATCCTGACCGCTTATACCAAATAGCTTCGGTGGATGTTGCCGGTCAGAAAGTCAGACTTAAAGGTAATTCGGCGATTGTGTTCGAGCGCCATAATGTGCGTTTTCTGCGGCGTTGGGATCAACAGGGTGCGAACCTTGAACGGGGTGTTGATATTAAATGGAATGAATGGACGGCGCTTGAAAACGGCCTGGAAATCCGTTTTGAATCCGATAACAAGCCATCCATTCGTAGCGGCGATTACTGGCTGATTCCTGTGCATAATGCCTATGCTGAGCTGGATTGGCCCAAGGAAATCGATAGAAAAGGGCAGGTCGTTATTGACAACGACACCGGACAGGCAATGCCTGCGCTGGTTCCACCCGATGGTATCGTCCATCATTATGCGCCGTTATCTATAGTCAACATGACAGCAACGGGCATAAATCGATTATCGGATTGCCGCTCCAGTTTCAGCCCTAAATCGAGCAATTATCAGTACAGTTACGGCCGTTTGGGTATCGGCGTCGATTTGATTTACCCTGATATTAAGGCCGCTGATATTGAAACAGCCGTTTAAATCATGATTGCGGTTTGGTCATTCTGGAGCAAGCCGTACCGCTTATCCCGCCATAAAACCTGGGCAAGTGAAAGGCACCACCTACTGTCGTGGATATTGTCGGTAGAGTTGGCCCGCAAACATTTTTGCAAGACGCAACTGGTTACCGATGAGCAGGGTGCGCGCATGCTGGTTGAGGGTTTAAAGCTTGAATTCGATACCGTCACCACCGCCCTTGATGTGCTCGACAGGCATTATCCACGTTGGTGGGCCTTGGGTAAAATTTATACTTATCGAGCCCAGCATGAGCCGTTTATCCACATAGACAGCGATGTCTATTTATGGAAACCGTTACCGGTCACTGCCGATACGCCGCTGTTCGCCCAGAATCCCGAGCATTTTCGTGTTGGTTCGTCTTTTTATAAACCTGAACTGGTGTTGGACTTTATGGTGCAGCATAACGGCTGGTTGCCGGAACAATGGCGCTGGTTCTTGGCCGGTACAGACAAGCAAAGAGCCGAGTGTTGCGGCGTATTCGGCGGCAACCGGCTTGAATTTATCAACTATTATGCCGATCTCGCCATCCGCTTTATCGAACATACCGACAATCGTCATTTATGGGCAGAGTTGGATAAACGCATTGAAACCAATGTCCTGGTCGAACAATACCTGCTTTCCGCCTGTATTGAATATAATAACCGGCACGGGAAAGTTTCTGGCCAATCGCTTGCTATTGAATACCTGTTTGCCAGCCAGCAGGATGCGTTTAATCCGGAAAAGGCCGCAGCAGCAGGCTATACCCATCTGATCGCCGATAGCAAAAAAGATGCAACCATCGCAAATAGCCTGGAACTCAGGGTGGAAAAGGATTACCCCGAAGCCTATCAAAATTGTATGCGTTATATTTATTCACACCGATAACCGATGACGGAAAAACGTCGTCCATCCACTAAATTACCCAGATAGAAACATGGATCTTATACTTATATTAAAAGCCTTTATTCTAGGCATCGTCGAAGGCTTGACCGAATTTCTCCCGGTTTCCAGTACCGGACATTTGATACTGGTCGGCGATTTACTGAATTTTAACGATGACAAAGGCAAGTTATTTGAAATCGTCATTCAGACCGGCGCGATCATGGCCGTCTGCTGGGAATACCGTACCAAAATCACTACGGTTATTAAAGGATTGCCGAGTCAGCGTCAGGCGCAAAAATTCGCCTTGAATCTGGTGATTGCCTTTATGCCGTTGGCGAGCCTGGGCTTGCTGTTTGGTAAAACCCTTAAAGCGGTATTATTCAAGCCGATTCCGGTGGCGTTGGCGTTTATCGTCGGCGCTTTTGTGATTATCTGGGCGGAGAAGCGCGAACATAAAATCCGTGTGCATGAGGTCGATGAATTGACTGCGCTGGATGCGTTAAAACTCGGTATCGCCCAGGCTTTTGCATTGATTCCCGGCACTTCGCGTTCCGGCGCCACGATTATCGGCGGCCTGTTATTCGGTTTGTCGCGCAAAGCGGCGACCGAGTTTTCCTTTTTCCTGGCGATTCCGACCTTGATTGTCGCCAGTCTTTATGATTTGTATAAACATCGCGATTTATTGGATCTGGCTACCGATGCGCCTTATTTTGCCGTAGGCCTCGCGGCTGCGTTTTTCAGTGCGCTGTTGGCGATCAAGGCTTTGTTGCGTTATATCAGCCGGCATGATTTCATTATTTTCGCCTGGTATCGCATTGTGTTCGGCTTGCTGGTTATCGCCACGGCTTACAGCGGGCTGGTGCAATGGACGGTTGACTAGATGGCCGTAAGCTGAATGGCGGCTTTACTTTCTGCGCGTATCATCGACTCGGCGTTAGCTGAGCTGGATCAGGTAGGGCATGTGTATGTAGGCTACAGCGGCGGCGTCGATTCACATGTCCTGCTGCATTTATGTGCATCCGTCAAAGACCTCAACCATAAAATAACCGCGGTTTATGTGCATCACGGCTTGCAAGCGGCGGCTGAAGGTTGGGCCGGACATTGTCAACAAAGCGCTGCCAATCTGGGCGTTGCGTTCAAGCTGTTGCGGGTTGATGCGCGGTCCTTGCCGGGGGAGAGCCCGGAGGAAGCCGCCAGGAATGCCCGTTATCAGGCATTACAGTCCTTGATGAATGCCGATGATGTGCTGTTGATCGGCCAGCACCGGGAAGACCAACTGGAGACGGTGTTATTGCAATTATTTCGCGGCGGCGGTTTGCCGGGACTGTCCGGCATGCCCGAGCGTATGGCTTTTGGCCGGGGCGTGATGCTGAGGCCGTTATTGAATGTCGCCAAGACGGCAATAAGCGATTACGCCGTCGCGCACGGCTTGAGCTGGGTTGACGATCCCAGCAACCTGAGCGACGATTATGATCGCAATTTTTTACGCAATGCCGTGCTGCCTTTGTTAAAGCAACGCTGGCCCTCGCTTGATAAAACGGTGGCGCGATCGGCCCGGCATTGCGCCGATGCCCAGGTAATCGTCTCGAACGTTGCTGAAGAATTATTCCTACCGGTTTTTAATGCGGCGGATAAGACGCTGAGCATCAGTCGCTTGCAAAGCTATAAAAATCCTCAGCAACAACTGGTTATCAGACAATGGTTTCAGCGTCTTGGATTGAGAATGCCCGCACAGGGATTTGTTGAGCGCATATTAGCTGAAGTACTGGCGGCCAGGGCCGATAGTGATCCGCTATTATCAGGGCAGGGCTATTGTGTGCGCCGTTATCGGGACAAGTTGTATTGTTTGAAATCATCTTGCCTGAAACCATCTTTACAGAACCTGTTTCAAGAATGTATCTGGCCTGCCGGGCAAACCTCGATAACGTTGTCCAACCATCAAAAATTGTTTTGTGAGCCGTCGGCAAGCGGAATAGCGTTTGAGCGTTGGCAGAGCGCGGCTATCGTGGTAAAAGCCCGAAGCGGCGGCGAAAAAATCCGTTTGCCGGGGCGTCAAGGTCATCACTCCCTGAAAAACCTGTTTCAGGAAGCCGGTGTTCCGCCTTGGGAAAGGGCGTTGATGCCGTTGATTTATCTCGATAACCAGCTCGCCTCTGTGGGCGATTACTGGATCAGTGCGGAATTCTATAGTGAACAATCCGGTCATTGCGTGCGTTTGTCGCTACAAAGATAAAGCGCCGCTTGTGCTGCCTGTATAGTCTGAAATAAATCCCGAAAGACCATGACGAACCCCCCCGTTGTCGATTAAAATGCACAGGTTTTACATAACCCGTCATCAGCTATTCCCCTGAAGGCTATAAATTCCCAATGACAAAATATATTTTCATTACCGGCGGTGTTGTTTCATCGCTAGGCAAAGGCATTGCCGCATCATCGCTTGCCGCCATTCTTGAAGCTCGCGGTCTCAAGGTCACCATGACCAAGCTGGACCCTTACATCAACCTGGATCCCGGTACGATGAGCCCGGTCCAGCA
>SXGU01352697.1_pt1 | contig 22221 bp, 21 predicted proteins | sample 3174531 | NCBI WGS metagenome assembly SXGU01 (sample SAMN11356863, study PRJNA531348) | freshwater metagenome | isolation source: freshwater sample F1-140 | place: China: Fuxian Lake, Yuxi | collected 2017-12-25
ATAGAAAACCACCATATGCTGGAGTAGCTTGCCATACTCCTTCAAACTATAGGACGGGACCACTGCAAAGGGGATCGTAAATCCAACCCAGGCGACAAAGGCCAGGAGGAGCAGGTCATAGGGTGTCCGAGAGTAAAAAACCCGTCGATTGGCGACACACCACCCAACCAGCAAACTAAGCAAGAAAATAAACCCGTTTCGTTCCACAATGAGCAGCGATTTAAAGGGAAGCACTGCAATAAACACGGCCAACACAACGCGGATAATGGCATCAAAATGGGCCTTACGATCGGACGACTGCATGCCGCTGAAGAAAATTGGTGTCATCACGACCCTCTCAAGAACCAACTGGTTGCATCTGCTGTTCCCTACCCCTCACTGCGAAGACAAGAAAAACAAACAACATCACCCACCCACCCAGGATAACGATCCGCCACTCCGCTGCTGCATGCTGATACAGCATTGCGAGGCCTCCGCAGAAAGCCATGAGGGCATATTCGGCTAACACAGTCCTGCGATGCCCCCACCCGCTAAGCACCAGCCGCTGATAACAGTGCGTCCGATGGGCGACCCAAACCTTCTCTCCTTGCCAGACCCGACGGATAAGAGTAACAGTCGCATCCAGAATAAATGGTGAAAACAAGATAAACGGCACCCACACATCGAACACTCCATCTCGACAACCTAAAACGATCAAGGCGCCGCACAAAAATCCACTCACAACGCTCCCCACATCACCCATGAAAATCTTGGCTGGGGGGAAATTATACGCAAGAAACCCCACTGAGGCCGCAGACAAGAGAAGAGTCGAGACCAAAATAAATTCATGTCCCGCCTTCCAGGCAAAGTACGCCATGAACCCACATCCGAAAGTCGTCATCCCTCCAGCAAACCCGTCCATTCCATCCATGAAGTTATAGAGATTGGTGAACCATACCAAAAACAGAATGGCAATCGTGATCCCCATCCATCCCAGTTCGATTATCCCAAAGGATGGAAGCTGAATAACCGGAAAGAAGAGACCCGCTCCAAAGACGAGGATGACAGATACGGCAAACTGACACCCAAGTCGAAGCCATACCGGCACTCCTCCACGGTCATCCATGAATGACACAAAACCTAGCAGCATCGTCAGGCCAAGAATCCAGCTTTCCAGATGCCCCAACCCCGACCAAGCTAGGCCCTCCCTCATAACCAGAACTCCAAGAACTCTGGCAGCGATCAAACCAAGGAACAGACTCCCGATAATCGCCAGACCTCCCGTCCGCGGAATCGGCACATCATGAAGAGAACGCTCATTGGGGTGGTCCAATAAACACAAGAACGAGTCAAGGCGAGTCAGCCGCCAAGTTAGCCACCAAGACAAAACACCGACGCCAAAGACAAGACTCAGAAGCATCATCGTAAACTTGCCCGGTAGAAACGGATCATTTCCGGCACAGCGTCAATGAACCGATACGGAGGACAGTACCCTAGATCTCGCGTGATGGCCGCTGCGCTATACCATGCGGATCCAATCAGCTTCTCTAGCGTTGATGAATTCACAGGAACCGACCGCCCCGTTGCAGTCTGAATCATATCGCCACAGGCGGCCCCCATCTTCAGCATCCAGAGAGGCATCCGCCACTTCGGGATCGTCTTCCCAAGCCCCGTCCGCAGTAAATCATAAATCTCAGAAATCTCGTACGGCTTCTCGTCCGTCACCACATACGCAGGCTGCCCGTTTCTTGACTGTTGAAGTGCCAATTTTGTCGCATGCACAAAATTGCCGACATGGAGCATACTTCGGGCGTTATTCACATGAGGCAGAGGGGGGAAGCGACCCTGATCGATTGCAGCGATCATCCGAAAGAGATTGCCCTTCTGAGTGGGCCCATAAACCATCGGCAACCGAAGCGACACGGCGATGAATCCTGTTTTCTTCGCGTAGCCCATGAGTAACTGCTCAGCGACCCATTTCGACCGCGCATAGGGAGTTTCAGGACACGGCATCCAGGACTCATCCACACAGCCTGCCGTCGTCTCGCCGAACACCTTCACCGTACTCGCAAACACCACATGTGATGCCCCACCAGCAACGGCCCCTTCTAGAATATGCCGTGTCCCCACGACATTAATGCCGTTAAAATCCAGGGCGGCCGACTGTTTCTCGTTCAGGACATGGGCCTTGCCGGCCAAATGCACCACGCCAGCACAGCCAGCTGTTACAGCTCGCATGGCTCGGGCATCGAGCAAGTCCCCCACCGCGACTTCGACATCTGCCGGGAACGATACTGTAAGGGATTGCTCTCGCACGAGAGCACGAACAACATATCCCGCATCATGGAGTCCTTTAACCAGATGCTCTCCGAGAAATCCAGCAGCTCCTGTAACAAGTATGCGCGTCATGCATTTCGGAGGGAGGATCGGCCCTCCCAGCTCTGGCCTAACAATTCCCGGTAGCAATCTAGCACTTGACCGGCAACTTTAGGCACGGAATATTCCCGGACCACAATTTCTCGTGCCGCAGCACCCATTGCGGCACGTTGGGCGGGATGATCGAGCAAGAGCCCAATAGCCTCCGCAAGCGCGGCTGGATCCTTTACCGGGACCAACAACCCGTTGACGCGATGACGAACGACCTCACGACACCCCGGCACATCCGCTGCCACGACCGGTTTCCCGCATGCTGCGGCCTCCAGCAAAACCTTCGGAAGCCCTTCCCGATAGGACGGCAACGTGACCACTGTCGCCAAAGTCAACACCACGGGCATATCGTCTCGATGTTCCCACCATTCGATCACGCCCTCATGCCCCCACTGCTGCAATTGAGATCGCTCAATTGCCGCAGGGTTATCCTCATCGCATCGACCGACAAGCACGAAACGGGCCTGCACTGCCCGCTCCTTCAGTAGGCGGGCAGCCTGAACAAATTCACCCACGCCTTTGTCCCATAACATGCGCGACGCCAACATCACGACCGGCACTCCCCCTGTCTCTTCGCGTGGGCAAAATCGTTCGACATCGACACCCGATCCGGGAATGATCCGTGAGCAGCTGGATGCAACGATCCCCTCGTGGACCAATCGATCTCGATCTTCGCTATTCTGAAATAATGCGAGCGAACGATGATTGAGGGAAAGCGCAGTCTTGAGGCCCAAGCGAACACCAAGCTGAAGGCAGCCAGACCGGTCAGATCGATCGGTAAACGTATACCCGAGCCCGGCGAACGCGTTGATGACGACGGGAACACGAGCGATCCATGCGGCAAAGGAGCCGTACAGAATCGGCTTGAGGGCCACATGGTGGACGATGTCCGGCCGCTCACGCCGATAAAGCCGAGCCAACTGCAGAATCGCCCGCAACTCGCTGAAAGGATTTCTGCCGCGACGGAGCAAGATGAGGGGCAACAGCCGAAACCCTTCCTCCCGAATCTGTTCTCCGTGGCCGGTGACTCGAGTTGCGATTATGACCTCGAACCCCGCATCCCGTGCAGCCCGCGCGAGATCGAGCCGATGGGACCAGAAATACCAATCTTCGGTGATCAGAAAAAGAAGACGAGGGCGAGTGCTCATTCACGTTCAACCCAGGCCTGGAACATCAGCACATTCCACAATGGATATTGCCAGTTGCGCTTACCGGAAAGATGTTCCGCCCACTTTTCCCGAATCGGGGCAGGGTGCAAATAGCCTTCACGGCGGAGTCGCTGCTCATCGAGCAACTCCTCGGCCCACTCACGCAACGGCCCGCGCAACCAGGAGTCCAATGGCACACCAAACCCCATCTTGGGCCGCTCGATCAACTGCCTGGGCACATACCGGTCGAGGACGCGCCGCAAAAGCCATTTCCCCTCGCCTTCTTGACGGATTTTGAACGAAAGCGGAAGCCGCCAGGCAAACTCCACGACTCGATGATCAAGTAAGGGCACGCGCGCTTCCAGACCCACCGCCATGCTGGCCCGATCGACTTTCGTGAGAATATCATCCGGGAGATACGTGATCAGATCGAGATACATCATGCGCATAGTGAAATCCTGAAGAGTCGCCCAATTGGCTCGGTCTGTGACAGGAGTCAACGGCTCCACCCCCTGCACCACAATCTCGGCAGGATCTTTCCAGAGCGAGATCATGCCCAGATACATGGTATCCGGGTCCGGCAGCGCCAGCAGAGCTGCGAGCTTGTGCAACTTGTCACCGGGCTTCGCCACCACGGGAAGAAACCGCCCAAACCGCTTGAAAAAATTTGCCCAGGCTGCTGGCGACAAGGACGTGAGTCCACCGGCCAAGCCACGCCGGATTGACGGATGTACCAGGCCCAGGTATCTCCACAATCGCCTTCCCCAAAAATACCGGTTATACCCCGCAAACAATTCGTCGCCGCCATCGCCGGATAAGGCCACCGTCACATGCCTGCGAGCCAGCTCAGAGACTAAAAATGTCGGGATTTGAGATGAGTCGGCAAACGGCTCATCATACATGGCTGGCAGCCGTGGAATAACCGCTCGCGCCTGCTCGGGAGAAACATACAATTCTGTATGATCCGTCCCGACATGTTCCGCCACTTTCCTGGCATGAATCGCTTCATTGTATTCCGCCTCATGAAATCCGACCGTAAATGTCCGAATTGGTCGACTGCTCTGCGCCTGCATGAGCGCCACGACCAGCGATGAGTCGATCCCGCCAGACAGAAACGCACCCAAGGGAACATCCGCGATCATCCGCAGCCCCACGGCGTTGCGCAGCAGCCCATCGAGTTGCTCCACCGCCTCCGCTGCTGATCCTTTGAATGGAGAGGCACAGCCTGCCTCAGCATATTCCTTCGCCGACCAATAACGAACCGGTCTCCATGCCGCATGACGGGCATCCGGGTCAGGCGAAAATCCCTCAGTGGCTTCGAGCTCCCTTTCTCCTACGGTCAGCACACAACCAGCCGACAGTTTGTAGACATGTTTGTAGATCGACAGTGGCGCTGGCACATACCCTACTCTCATAAATGAGGCCAGCGCTCCGCGGTCAATCTCAGCGCGAAAACCCTTGTGCGCTCGGAGCGCCTTCAGCTCTGAGCCAAACAAAAACGTCTTTCCGGCCCACCCGAAGTACAACGGTTTAATTCCGATCCTGTCGCGGGCAAGCGTCAATGCCCGTCTCTCCCGGTCCCAGAGGGCAAAGGCAAACATCCCCACAAATCGCCGTACCGCGCTCTCAATGCCCCACTCCTCGAAGGCGGCGAGCATAACCTCTGTATCCGAATGCCCACGAAACTTCGCACCGGCGATCTCCAGCTCAGACCGCAGCTCAGGAAAATTATAGACCTCGCCATTATAGGAGAGAACATAGCGCCCGCTTGAGGACAACATTGGTTGATGCCCATCAGGCGACAAATCCAAGATAGAAAGCCGCGCATGACCGAGGCCCACCCCGACTCGTTCATCAGCCCAAATGCCGGAGTCGTCAGGGCCGCGGTACCCAATCGCTCCAATCATCTCGGACACGAGACGGTTTGGCTCTGACTCGCGATAGTTTAAGACCCCGGCAACGCCACACATTATGTCAACACCAAAATCAAGGACATCCTAATTATCAGACCGCGGGATGGGAGATTCGACGGTGACCATGTCTTTTGACGTAACACGACTCCACACCAGCTGCCAGTGGGTACAAACCTCGTCGCTCGCAGCCTGAAATGATTGTCGAGACCGATGACTCATGCTTCCCGTGAGATCCAGAAAGACATCGCGACCCAGCGCCAGACCATGAGTCAAGAGCCCTCGCACCGCTGTCAGTGCAGACACAACGTCTCTACCCTGCGCCACCAGCTGACGGCAATAATTCATGCGCCCGCGGCCTGATTTCCAAACAGAAACGCCCTCCATCCGATACCCCAGCAGAATATCCGGAAGGGCGGCAAAGCAACTGACACGATAGCTTCGTAACAGCAGATCCTGATCCTGCCCCTTAGTCAGCTCGTCCCTGTAGCGATGACGAGTAAACCATAATCGCTTGCCCATCCAGGTCGGATGGGCAAGAGGGAAACCCCACCAGGGGCGACGGCAGATGTCCTCATGCTCACTCGCAGCTGGATACACTCCAAGCGCCTGACCATCTTCCTTGAACAGGATGGCCCCATGTCCGAGCAGATCAATGTCAGGGTGCGCTTCAAGGTACCGCACCTGCCGTTCAAGCCGCTCGGGATAGGCCACGTCATCCGCGTCCATCCTGGCAATATACCTTCCCCTGGCAAGCTCAATACACTGATTCAAGCGTGTCGCCAACCCCTGTTGCCCGCCTGCTCCATGCACCACGCGAATCCGAGCGTCGTTAAATTGACTAAGGATCAAGCCTGTTTCATCAGTGGACCCATCATCGACCACGATCAATTCCCAATCTGAAAATGTCTGCCACAGGATAGACCGGAGAGCTGGCTCCAGGGTCGAAGCCGCATTGTGGACTGACATCGCCACTGTGACTAGAGGATCGGCCATAATCAACTTTCCCGGTAGAACATCCGCCCAGGCCAGCCAGATGCCGCATAGGTATGCGCACCGCAGAGGCGCCAGGACAGTTCAAATACTATTCTGCGTGCGGCACGAGCCCCTCGCTGCCTGCCCCAGAACAAAGACGCACAGACAACAATCACAGTTCTAAGCAGTTTCAAGGACGAACCGAACCTGTGTCGACAGGCTGCCGATTCAAACTCGGGCCAGTCGATGGCTCGATGAGGTCGCTGAGCAACTTGCTGAGCCAACGCTCCCAGCAATTCATCGAATCGTCGATCATAAGTATGGTCCTGACTAACCCGTTCAAATCCACGACGAGCGATGGTATCTCGACGACCAGAATCCGCCAACAGCGCCTTGACGGCACCGACCAATTCGTCGCGACCTTCGAACGTAAGGACCTCCTCGCCAAGGCGAAAGTATTTCTCCAGATACGGAGCCTGCTCAGTCAACAGACACCCTCCATATCCGGGAACCTCAAAAACCCGAGCCTTGATCTGACGATCTTCCCTACCTCCCGCGCCTTTTCGAGACCCGTCGCTGAAATTCAAGCTGACCTGAGAGGCCCGGACAATCTCCGAAATCTGCTGAGCCTCCACCGGCCCAGCAGGCCACCCGTGACCGAAACAGGCCACATCAACTCCTTCGCGACGCAATGTTTCGACCATCGCGGGACGATTCCCATAGGCGGCGCCGACGAAACTCACGGGGTACCGGCAAGCAGCAGCGGGAAGCGGCGGAGTCAATATCTCTGCATTCGCCGCCCATTGAGAGAGATAGGGCCTGCCGATGCCGTCACGCTGATACCACTCCACCGCGCGAGGGTAGGTCGTCACGGCAAGATCCCATTCGGCTCCGATCAGCCGTGAAAACATCGGATACTTCCATGAATCATCGGTCGACCAATTGACCAGGAGAGGGCCGCTCCTCCGGATCAGGCGCATCGTCTCGATCCAAACTTCATACTGCATCAGCACACAGAGCACGACATCTGGAGACGTCTCTTCCACCTGCTTCAAGAGGGTACGGTTCAGCCCGGCAAAATCGTCATAGGGCTCACGAGAAAACGACTCAAAGAAACTGACGTGATGCCCCAGCCTTCGCAATGCGGGAAGAAAATTCACGTATTCATAGCCTCCACCTCTGGCGGGATCGCCATAGGCATGCTCGCCAAACACGCAAAGGATGTTCATGGCGCGGGAACCGCCCCGATACGTCGGGCGGTCACATGGTACCCCACCGTAAACCGCCGTTCACGATCGAACCGGTCCATGAATTTGCAAAGAATCGGGACCGCGAGGCCTAGCAAGGGGAGAAGAGCCATCCATACCGGAAACCACAGCAGTCGTATCGCGAACGGAAGATCCATCTTGAAAGGATTCGTGGTCAGGACGAATCTCAATGCTTCCTGCTCGAAAAACCTCAACGATCCCTCATTGGGTTCAACGCTGATATCGGTAAACCCCGCTGTCTTCAAAAAACGCTCATACCACCAGGGCGTGTATCCGCCATAGTAATGATAGGGCTCCTGGTGAATGCCTGATCCAAGTGGTGCCGTCAGGATAAGCTTTCCGCCTGGCTCAAGAATTCTTGCCAGCTCCTTCACAACGATAATCGGCTCTGGGTGGTGCTCCAGCACCTCCGTGCAAAGAACCGCGCCAAAACTCGCGGCAGGAACCGGAATCGCCGCGATATCAGACACATAGTCGAGCTGGCCGTATGCTCCGTGCCGCAGTTGATCGCCTCGCAACGGAGCCAGATCCTGGGCGCGGTACTCACAGTGCGCAAACAGATCTCGATAGGGACAGGACCCTGCGCCGACATCAAGCACTTTGGTTCCAGACGGCAACTGCGCGGCCTGCGCCGCAATCCATCGGTCCCGCCTGACAAGGTTGAATGAAAACAACTCGCTCTGGGCCAGGCGGCTCCTAAGACCGTTACCCACGCGCCCTCACAAACTCGAACAGGCCGCAGCCATACTCAAGGCCGCCCGCGGCTTCAAGCGCAACATCCTCGCTAAACTGTCCGGAATCATCGACGAGAGAAAATGATTGGAGCTGCAGCTCAGGAAGGAATGACCTGACCGTGCCGGGAGAAAATACTCGGTGCGCATTGAAACAGACCCGCTCACGGCCGACCGGCACCGAGAGGAACAGCCTTCCGCCTGGCTGCAAGACGCGTTGTAGTTCCGCTGCAGCATGTTGGCTCCCGGACGGATTTAGGGGGTCACCGTATCGACCGAGCCCTACGTGCTCCATGACATGCAGACAGGATAGCGACGCGATACTGGCGTCACGAAATGGCAACTGCACGATGTCTCCGGCGAGAGAATTCAAATTCGACAGGCGCACGCGGAGGGGGCGATAGTCGACGAACGCTGTTTTCACGCTCGCGCTCAGCACGTTGATCATCATCGCACTGGACCCGATATCGACGTGCAACGGGGACATGAATCCACAAAGTCGGCGCGCAAGCCATGCAGCCTGAAAGAAATAGTGAGGATCGAACGGAGTCGCCTTCACACGATCAGTCAAACAGGGGTACGAATCGCCGAAAAAGATCTTCTGACCTGGCGCAACATCCTGATAGGCAAACCAGTCGGCAGCGTAGCGCGGCAACGCCCTTACAGCCGCAACAAAATGCGGGCCGAGAAACGCCCTCCCCCACCGGGCGATCGCACTGTTCCGAAAAAGACGTCTCATGATGGCAACGTTATCGGCATGCCCTTTCAGTATCCCGCACGACGGCTCTTCTAGCTCGAAGCTTCCAACACCGGCGGCGCCATGGCTTTGCCAGCTTCCAGCCGCCTAATGAGCCTCTTGCCAAAATCAACACAGGGCTTTTCAATCCAGTTAAACACACACAAGCATGACCCCAGGCTCACGATAGAAACGACGGGGAAGAAGATCAGGAACCTCACTTCGACTGAGCTATTGCTCAAACCGGCAAAATCGAAAAACTGTTCCTTCACTCCGTCAAGGATGTCGAGAATGAAAAAGTGAAACAGGTATATCGAAAAACAACTCGCCCCGAAATATCTCAAAAATTTCGAACGACAGACCTGTCCAATAAGCGAGTGCTCAGATAATGTCACCAGCATGAACAATGCCAGCCCAAAGGAAGCCGTAACACGCAGCCGTATGGCTGCGAGCACGATCAACAGCGCGCAGAGGTCAACAGCCCATGAGAGATTCCTGCTACGGAGAAAATGCCGGCCCACAAATTCATTTGCATGCACCCAGTACAAGAGGATACCCAACGCGAAACAATACCAATGAGCCAATGGAAACAAATAGAGAAATGTGTTGGCCGTGGGAACCCCAAGATAAGAACCGGCCTTCAACCAAAGGATCGAGACCCCAACCATTACAACGAAGAACGCTGCGGCTCGCCGGAGACTCACGATAAACCCGAAAATGATGGGCAAGAATAAATAGAACGTTTCTTCGACGAAAATCGTCCATCCAAGCGGAAACACATCAATGCCAGGAAGATACCGGATAAATCCGAAATACAGCAGATAGCTTGGCAGACTCTCGCCGACACCTCTGCCCCCCCAGCGCATACAGAGTGACGGCCATCCACCAGAGGGGCAGGATCCGAAATGCCCGCCGGATATAAAAGTTGCGCCGAGGATTGGACTCCTCGGAATATTTCGCCTTTGAGGATCGAAAAAGGGTAAATGCGCTGAGAAGAAAGAAGAGTTCAACGCCTCGCGCCCCCGCGTTAACGAACTCTCCGATCAGCGGGAAATGAAAGGCCTCTAACCCGACATTACCGATCCGCTGAGATGTATGCACGGCCAACACCATGAGCACGGCAATTCCACGCAAGCCATCAATAGCCGGCACATGAAGGGCTGGGTCTGCGATGGTCTGCGGATCACGCATGGCATGTCAGCTCGTGTGCGCGCCGCGTGAAAAGAGAGCATGGACAATGCCGCACACTAAACATTGCCGTAGCGGGTGTTCTTGATCATGGTGTACCCCTTGATCAGATCACTGATGCCCAAATCGAGTGAATGGATCGGCTGAAAACCTGTCGCTTCGATCTTGGCGTTGGACACGATGTAATTACGCTGGTCAGGATCCTTCCCTACTGGCGCATCGAGGAAGACAAAATCCTGAACCTGCTTCTGAATGCGCTCGCACAGTTCCTTCTTCGATACATTGGCATCGGATAGGCCGACGTTATAGATCTGCCCTTTCATCTTGTCGAAACTCACAATGGCATGCTGAAAGACTCGTGAAACATCGCGCACGTGCACATAATTTCGCTTGAACGAGCTTTCGAATAGGACGACGAACCGATCATGAACCGCGCGGTAGGTAAAATCGTTCACGAGCAGATCGATCCGCATACGCGGTGACATCCCGAACACAGTGGCGAGCCGAAAGCTGATGGCGTTCTCACGCTGCATGAGATCCTTCTCGATCTCCACTTTTTCTTTCGCATAGAGCGAAATCGGGTTCAGGGGAGACTCTTCCGTGCAAAAGTTATTCTTGTCGCCAGTCCCGTAAGCGCTATTGGTGGTTGGCATCAGCACCAACTGTTGCTTCGACAGCAGCTTCAACATCAGGGCAATCGCGTCGTGATTGATCGTCCTGGCGCCCACCGGGTCCTGACTGCACATCGGCGCCCCCACCAGAGCGGCCAACGGAATCACGATATCGGCCTTCTTGAGCAAAGGAGCCATCACGCCTTCGATGCGGATGTCGCCCTTGACGACTGAAAAATTGGGATGGTGGCATACATGGTTCAAACTGGACTGCTTGTACATAAAGCTATCCAGCACCGTGACCCTATGCCCCAACTGAAGGAGATCCGGAACCATGGTGGAACCAAGATACCCGGCACCGCCTGTGACAAGAATGTTGCAACTCATAGAGGCTTCCTTTTCTCTGATCGAACCGTTATGTCGTGAACCTAACGTACTAACAGCGTGGCAGCTCGATGATAATCTTTCGGCACTCCGATATCGATGAACGTGCCGGCACACTCGACACCGAACAGACGCTGACCAGAAGCAAGCGCGGCAGGAAACATGTCATCTTCGAGAGAGGCCTTTTCGCCTGGAGCGAAGCGACCTCCTCGCAAGGCCCGCGGGTGGACCCAGTACACGCCGCCATTGGCCAGGCGAGAACCCTGCGCACGCCCTGACTTCAACGACGTGATCTGCCCGTCAGGCGACATCTCGATGCCCATATACCGCCCCTCTTCACTTGTCCGAAAAAGAGAGAGGCACCAGTCTGCATCATGCGCCAGCGCATAAGCACTTAACACCTTCCAGTCTGCCGCAAAATAGGTATCCCCATTCAAGAGCAAAAACGGTCTCTCGTGGCTGATTTTCTCTGCGGCGAGCAGGAGCCCTCCGCCAGTCCCCAACGGCCGCTCCTCAATGACATACTCAAGGTCAACGCCTTTGTATCGAGTCCCAAAATATGCCGTGATAGCTTCGTACCGGTAGCCGACGGACAGCACAAACCGGCCGATCCCTTGGGCGATCCAATAATCCAGCTGATGCGCCAGGAACGGGCGGCCACCAATCGGCGCCATCGGCTTGGGCAGGTCAGGCACGAGACTGCGAAGTCTTGTCCCCAAACCCCCAGCGAGAATAATAGCCGTTGCGACTGCCATGTTATGCCGAATTCAGGATCGCGCAGAGCTGATCGACTTCCACATCTTTCAGATCCGGAAAGTTGCCAATATAAAAACCGTAGAAGTGGACATGTTCCGTTTCAGGAAATTTCAGATGGTGCCCGTCCGGCACAATACCTTTCAGATAGGGCTGGCGAATTTGATTGCCACCTCCTGCGCTGCCTCTCCGGAACTCGACGCCAGACTCCCGCATCTTCTGCATGAGGCGCTGAACCAGATCATCATCCGGATGCTTCAAAATAAGATTGAAGGCATAGTTGCTGGATCCTTCCAGCTTGAAGTCGGTGCGGTATTTTGACGAATCGATGTGCGTCAAGAAACGAAGCAGATTTTCCGTCCGGCGCGTGACGATGCGATCCAGGCGCTTGAGCTGGCTCCGCCCCATGATGCCGCCAATCTCGGTATTCCTCGTGTTGTAGGCCGCGTAGGCAAAAATAAAATCCGGGTTCAGCTCAGGGTTGTCAGTCTGGTACGCGCTGCGGAGATCGTTGTCGTTCGATTCCCGTACCATGCCATGGGACCGCAGCATGCGGACCTGTTGGTAGACCTCCGGGTCATTGGTGCAAACCATGCCGCCTTCGATGGTGCTCATGTGGTGGGCATAGTAATAGGAGAAATTCGATATCCAGCCCAGGCTCCCCAGACGCTTCCCCTTGTGGGTCGCGCCATGGGATTCGCAGACATCCTCGATCAGCGGGACATTGCGGCGCGTGAGTTCGGCAATCAGTTCGTCCGTCAACCCGTTGAACCCTTGCACATGGGTGAGGAAGACGGCTCTGGTCTTATCCGTGATCGCCGCAAGAATGTTTGCGGGATCCATCCCCAACGTCCGGGGATCGATATCCGCAAAGACCGGCGTGAATCCATTCTGCAGCACCGACGCGATATCAGAGACCCATGCCAACGGCGGCACGATCACTTCCCCTCCCTCAGGATGGCGGATCTTGAGGATGGCCATAGTTAAGAGATTCGCCGACGCACCGGAATTGACGAAGACGCTGTACTTTACCCCCAACCATGCAGACCATTCGGCCTCAAAGGCCCGCACATTGGCGCCATGCGTCAGGATCGGATCCTCTTGCTTGAGATGCTCGATCACGGCATCGAGATCCTCGCGAAGAATATTGTTACGCATCAAGGGATATTTCATAGATTCCTACCCAGCCAGTGGCCTGTTAATTTCAGAATATTCACATTCGCGAATAATGCCGGAATGGTCCGTCTCATAGCTCACCACCGCCGAGTACAACCGGCGCTTACTTCTCACCGTAATAATCACCATACTCGACCAGGATCGTGCTACGCCCGTCGTCACGGAGCAGCGCGCGTTCATAGGCCGGGAAAATATCAGAGGGCTCTTCGAGGCGAATCACCTCAATGGTGCTGCACATGGCCCGTAACGCCTCCGTATAGTCACCCACATGCTGATGCTGCGGGTGTAACGGACGCTGAGAGCCAATACCCGTGCGAATGATCGCCTTGGTCTTATACCCGTTATTGGACATCACTTGCACTTTGTCCAGATGGTTCACCAACTGGTTGATGGCGCATAAGAGGAAATTCCATCGCGGGAAGATACTGACGGGAACAAGCCCTGTCAGGGCCATACCCGTCGTCATTCCCATCTGCATTTCTTCGGCGACAGGCAGTTCGATGAGGCGATCACGAGGCACATCCTTCAACGTATTGGTCATGGCGGTCCCAGCCGCCGCCACCGCTTGCCCGATAAAGATCGTTCGCGGATCTTGCGCCAGGAATGTCATCGACCGCTTAAGTTCGTCAAAGTATTTCATCGCCCTCACCTTAGAACTGGACCCGCACGCCGGCACCGGCATGGGGATATTTGGTTTCATAGCGGTAGTAGCTGACATACTCATCGGCCACGCCTTCAAAACTCAGACGAGGCTGATTCCAGGCCTCCCTTGTATCGGTGCAGACCGATTTCGCATTGTCTTCGACGATGAAGTGGATGGGCAGACGATGGTTTCTGCTGTATTTGATGGCCTCATGCGCAATCCCCGTCTCCGCTGTCATCTCCCCCAAAAAACAATAGACCTTGGAGTCCTCGCCTCGACGCTGAATCGACATGGCCGCCCCAACTGCAATCGGCAACACACCGCCAACGATGGCCGAGGAATAAATACGCTGCTCCGGGAAACACAGCGAAATCGACCGGCCAGCCAATATCTCCGCACGAACCAATTCCTTAGGTACGCCCTTTAACAGGCATTGATAATGCGATCGCCACGAACAAAACACCCAATCCTGAGGGCGAATGGTTCGAAAGATCCCGATCATCTGCTCTTCATTGCCGAAATAGAGATGGACAGGGGCGCGAATATTCCCCGTGTTGAACAAGGCTGCGATCTCTTCCTCAAACGCGATCAGTTCTTCCTTCGTCATCTCACCATCCTTCGCATGCCGCGCAATATTGCGCAGACGGTTGTCCTGTCAGACTTGATGGGCTGCATACCACTGGTAAGTACTCGCTAGACCGGCGGCAAGCCCGATGCTCGGCTTCCATCCAAGAGACTGAATCCGCGCACTATCGAGGAGTTTATGCGGCGCGCCATCGGGCTTCGTCAGGTCCCACTCCAGGCGCCCCTCGTATCTCACTACTCCGGCAATCAATTCAGCCAATTCTTTAATCGACACATCCGCGCCAACTCCCAGATTGAGGGGAAGCTCAACCTCCGCGTTATCCTGCATCAGCAGATGCACGCACGCATCCGCAATATCGTCTGCATGAATGAACTCCCGTCTCGGCGAACCGCTCCCCCACAGCGTGACGGATTCGGCGCCGCTCACCTTGGCCTGATGAAACCGCGCCATGAGTGCCGACAGGACATGGCTGGATTTCGTGTCGAAGTTGTCGTGCGGACCGTAGGCACTATTCGGGATGACAGGAATGAACCGAGTAACCTGATCCTGCTTGTTATAAGCCAAACACATATAGGTCCCTGCGAGCTTGGAAATAGCATAGGGAAGACTCGTCGGCTCTGGCTTGCCGGACAAGAGGGCATCCTCAGCCATCGGCTGGGGACATTCCCGTGGATACATACAGGAGGAACCGAAGAAAATCAGCTTTCGCACACCAGCCTTGCGTGCAGCCTTCAACACATTGAGCTGAATGGCGATATTCTCGTCCATGAAATCTGCGGGAAATGTCTGGTTTTCTATGATCCCACCCACTCGGCCAGCAGCAAGGACCACATAGTCCGGATGGACCTCGTCGAAGAATTTGGCAACCCGCCCGCCATCCTGTAGATCCAACTGATTTCGGCCTCGCGTGACAAGGCCTCGATAACCGTCACGCTCCAACCGTCGGGCGACCGCCGAACCAATAAGGCCGGCATGGCCCGCAACATAAATGGACGAGTCTTTCTTCAGCGGCATAATCAGGAAAGCCCGTCAGGCTGGTACAAGACCACTCGGCTGCCCGAGTTTTCAAACTCAAACGGCACATGGATCAAATGTTTCAATCGCTCCCGTACTTTCGATTGCAGTTCAGGCCTCACGAACAGCAGCAGGAACCCGCCGCCGCCGGCCCCAAGAATCTTCCCGCCAACAGCGCCAGCCCGCATGGCTTCCTCGTACAAGTGGTCGATCTCGGGCGTCGAGACCTTGTCGGAAAGACTTCGCTTGCACAACCAACTTTGATGCAGCAGTCGGCCAACTTCCTCGATAGGCGTTTTTGTATTCTGCAGGATCTGAATCGCCTCATCGACCATCTCTGTCATGCGATTCAGTTCGTTTCCCCGGTTCTTGAAGTTCTCAATCTTCGATTTGGCGATCTCTGATGCAATTCTTGAGAAGCCCGTAAAGCACAACATCAAATGCGACTGGAATTCATGCAACCGGTCTTTCGTCAAAATGATGGGCGAGACCTGGAAGGTATCGTTGGTCTTGAAGTCGATTCGATTGAACCCGCCAAACGCGGCAGTGATCTGATCTTGCGACCCGACATTCTCCCTGATGATGTGCTGCTCCATGTGGATCGCTTGCGCGGCAAGATCGTCTTTCGTGATGTACTTCCCCCGCAAGGCCGACAGCGCATGAATCAGTCCAACAGTAAACGACGAACTGGAGCCCAGCCCGGACCTCGCAGGCAGGTCGCCGTCGTGATGGACTTCAAGCCCCTGCTCGTCGCACCCGGCCCAATCGAGAATGGCGCGAACGGCCGGATGTTTGATCTCGCCAACCCGTTGCACATTCTCAATAATCGAATACACGATGCGGTGCTTGTGCTCAAAGAAAGGCGGAAGATATCGGCAACTAATATGACAATACTTGTCGATCGAGGTCGCCAGCACAACCCCGCCATGCTCCTGATACCAGGAGGGATAGTCTGTGCCGCCGCCGAAAAACGAAATGCGGAACGGGGTCCTGGTGATGATCATCTCGGCACCCCGTCGCCATATTGCCTGTCCATGAAACGGATCCCTCCCTAATCGCCGAGTAGTTTTCGGCGCAACCGCACTTTAGCCATATCTTCGACATTGGCTCGTTCTTTGTCCCCGAACTTGCTCGCAACCAATTTCAGATACGCGGGATTGGAAAAATACTGTTGCCACGCCTCATCTCGAAACTTCAGCACCTCCGCCGCGGTGACATACTTTGTGGGGAGCGGCTCGCTGTCGTAGGAGAGAAACGCATAGCCGCTATAGGTCTCGGGCAACTTCCAGCCCTTCTGCCTGGCCATCTGATACATCGGACTTCCCGGAAGCGCCTGACAGGGGTACATATTGGCCATTTCCGTATTCAGCTCCAAGGCCAGATCCAACGTTTCCTGCATCGTCGCGATCGTATCGTCCGAGAACCCGAAGATGTAGTTACTGATGATGTTCATGCCGCCGGCCCGCACCTTCTCGCAGACCGCACGAATATTGACCTCTTGAAAGGAGCCTTTCGACACCTCCTGCCGCACGGCTTGATTTCCGGCTTCGATGCCGAGCGCCAACCAATTGATACCGGCCCTCTTGAACAATTCAATATATTCATGGCGCACGGTATCAACTCGCGCATAGGCCCACATCCGCAACCGCAAATCCCGCTCGATGATGTCCTGCAAGAGCGGCTCATAATATTTGCGATTCAAGAAAAACATTTCGTCGCTGATGCGAATGGTTTCCACTCCCATCTTCGCAAGCGCTTCCAACTCGCCCGCAATCAGCTTGGAGCTCCAGAACCGCATCCCGCGGGACTGCGAGGCATCGACCCCGTTCGCGTTGTCTGTGCGATTAACGATGTTGATCATGCAGAAATCGCACGCGAAGGTACACCCTAGCGACGTATAAATCGATGCGAAGGGAGTACGCTTGTCATGATCGAACTCCGCATGCCAAAAATGCGCCCGATACAAATCGAGCGGACGAGACCGGTACGGCAAGAGATCCCAGGCGTAGCCCGGCATATCGATATCCATACGATCTTGCGGCACCACCGACTGCGGCTCGTTCAAAATCGGATGCCGCTCCCCTGATTGGCCGACGGACTTATACCCGACCCCTCGCACGGCTCTTAACCCGGAGCGCAGATCGGTGCGCAGGAGATTCTGCAGGGCATACACGCCTTCATTCAATAAGACAAAATCCACGAAAGGAAGTTGCAGCACCTCAAGTGGCAAGGCACTGGTATGCGAGCCAGTGAAGCAAACAGGAAATTCAGGATGCTGCTGCTTAAGTTCACTCGCAAGGGCACTCGCCCCGATCATTCCCGTCGTCCCGGAGTTCGGATTTTGCCCATACACCACAAAGACAACCAGCCGAGGATTGGCGCTATGAATTCGGCTCACCGCATCAGGCAGCGATAACTTCTCCGCATCACAATCCAGAATCGCTACGCCGAAATCCTTCGCGCGGCAGGCCTGCGCCAGCAACAAGGCCCAGGTGGGCGGCTCAATGGCCGAATAGGTCTTCGCCAATCCTTGATAGGCCTGCAAGGATGAATCGGCATTGACGAAGAGCACATCCAGCCTTCGGGAAGGCATGCGCGGTGTGGCTATCAATATCCTTACCTCTCCTCTGATTTTTTCAGAAAAAACTTGACTGCGAATGCTCCGCACATCATGCCAGGCAGCCAATCAAACGGCAACAACAGAACAACGCACAAGCCAGGGATCAACCAGCCTCCGCTCAACTGAATATTCGTTCCTTGATCTTCAACGCGAGAGCATACGGATCGACTCGGAGCAGACGGGAGCGGAGCAACCGATGCCGCCAGATGTCTCTCCTCAGTGAAGAGAGCTCGTGCGGCGCAATTTGCCCTATCACCTGCGAACGGCCATTGCGAAACTGATGCACCGTACTTCCGTTGAGAATATTCTTCCCGTACTCTTTCACAGCCTTGAAGTAGGCGGCCTGTCCAGGCTTCTCAACATTACTTAAGCGTTGGCTGCGCTGATCATGATGCGTACGGCCGAAATTGGCGACCGCAGGAATAAAATATGGATTATATCCCTGTGTAAAAAACTTATACATGAACCCAAGATGAGGACAGACCCGAAACCAATCACTCGATTGTCCATCAGGGAACCACTGCTTAATCACCTCGCTCCTCACACAATAGTTCCCCTCGGGCAAGGGGAACCCGCTGGCGAGCCAGAACGCGAAAAAATCCCGTTTTTGCGGAGGGGGATCAGCGAAAAAATCCTGAAAGGAGACGTTCAACAGATCCCCCTCTTCGGACATCGTTTGGGCAAATCCCCATACCAACGACACCTCATCATCCTTCTCAAGAATATCGACGCACTTATTGAACCAATTCAGATCAAGAAACCCATCCGAGACACAGCATTGAATGATGTACCGTCCCCTTGCCATGGCCAAGGCCTTTCGGTAAGCCTCCACGACATGGTCGTCCCGCTCAGATATCCACCGGAGATGAGGGAACTCCTTAAGGATCTCCACTGTGCCATCCATCGACCCCCCGTCAACCACAATGTGCTCGAAGCTTCGGAAGGTCTGCGCTGCCACACTCTCGATCGTTTGTCTCAGAAAACGGCCATGATTGAGCGACGGCGTCACAACCGAGATCATCGGCTGCGCAACATCCCGCAGATCCTCACCAACCTTACCCTGCATCATAACGTGAGAGTACAGAGGATGATCACAGTAAGCCCTTGTTCACCTCTCTCCATCGACAAAACGGCTCTTCGCACTATGGCTGCTCCTTGCCCACATCGTTTTTTCCGACTGGATCATACCCCGCCGCACGGAGCGCGGTGGAACGTTTCTCAAAATGAACATCTTTCTTGCGCGGAGGCCCCTCTCTCAGCCGGAGCAGGACCAGGACCCGGCCAATCAATGCTCGCAACCGAAGCACGGTGATCGTAACCAAAAACGTATAGTAGGCCCGAACCTGCAAGGCGCATTTCACGGGCCAGCTCAATCGAGCTCCCTGCACAACCTGAATAATCTTTTGAACGAAGCGCCATTGATGCTGGACGAAAAACCACCACGCGTGAAAAACCGATTTCCCCTTGGGACTGCCACTCGCCAACGAAGGGTCATACCCTCGATACTTATTACGGTAAAAGAAAAGAACCTCGTCAATCGCGTGAACCTTGGTCTGCACCATCAGTTTGATGAGGAACAAATTATCCACATCGGCGATCGTTTCATCGAACGTGTCGAACGGCAAGGCGCCCAGGTACGCTTCGCTCCGGTAGAGACCGAAGATCGTCGGGACAACCCGACGCTGCCCGAGGTAGCGCCACACATTCGCCAAGGGTGAATCGCCGCGCGCATAGAGGTTTCGCCTGGCCAGTAGCCGTTGCGTTCCACATTCCCCCTCCACATCTACATAATAGGCATTGGGAAACACCAACCCTACGTCGGGATGCAGCTGAAGATACTTCACCAGAACACTGAGAAAGTTCGGCATCCAAAGATCATCATCACAGGCAATCATGCAGAATTCGCCGTCAATGAATGTGGCGAGATGGTTTGCGGCGGCATGGGAAATGCGATTAACCGTATCCAGCACATATCGCACTCGCGGGTCGCGGCATGCGTAAGCCCGGCAAATCTCCGCAGTTCGATCCGTCGACTGATTGTCAAGAATCACAATCTCGAAATGCTGATAATCTTGTGCCAGCAAGGAATCCAGCGCCAACTGCAGGAACAGCTCACCGTTGAGAACCGGCACCATAATGGTGACAAGCCCCGGCGTCTTCATAAGCCTCTCACCACCGTTGAGCGCACCTCGCGAAGCCATTCTTTCGCCATGACATACTGGAGCAGCACCATCACCAGGCCTGAGATCACCAACGCGACCACGGCCTTGCTCTCGGATAGCACGCCAAACCCCACACCCATCACCCGTCCCAGGAGACAAAGTGGAATGCCAAACGCTACCGCACACAAAATCCGTCGGACAGGCCACGCAACTGGCAGGGCACGACGGCTGATAGGGACGACTACGGCAAACACGGCCACGCCGGCTGTCAAAAGCGCCAACGCTGTCCCCACCAACGGTTCGTAGGGGGCCAGAACGTATACCATTGTCGGCGCGACGAGCGCGCCAACCACAACAGGCAAGACGTTCACGGTCATATCGACCTTCGCCAAACCCAGCTGGTGCAGCGTAGACGAAATGGCCCGAAAGGTCTCGGTCAAGGCAGGCCATATAAGAACCGGCGCGATTATCTGAAACTGCTCACCTAAGAGGAGCTTCACCATGAATGCTGCATTTCCAACCAAAAATGCGCCAAAGAGAATGACGGCTGGGATGTAAGCCGCGGCATAGGCATTCCATGCCCGCGCCATCCCCTCCCTGCTTTGCCCCTTGAGCGCTCGATACAACGTCGGGCTGTAAAACTCGTTGAATAGGGTTTCAAACGTCTGCATGGGAACGGAGCAAATCATATAACCGGCCGCAAACAACCCAACCGTTGCAATGTCGGCGACCCAGGTGAGAACGAACCGATAGCTTTGCGACTGGATCCACCACAAGATGAAGACCATCGTTTGCGGCCACACAAACATGAACACCGTCCACCCATCGAAAGGGAGCACCCCTGGCCCATCAGATAAACGAGCAGGAGCAGCCACTCTGGCATACCGATCCAAGAGCACATAGGAGAGGGAGGAAAGAAGAAATCCGCAAAAGATTCCAAACAACCACGTTTCCGGGCTTGCTGCGCCATTCGAATACCCTACCGCCAAGGCCAGCCCCCCCCATGCCGCAACGTTCCCGAACAGGCTGTACAGAAACCGGTGGCCCATCAGATTCAGCCCTGAGGTCCCCAATGAATGAAGTGAAAATCCCAGCGTATAGAGCGCCACCAATCCTCCAACCCAAGCCGCCCCAACACCCGCAACGATCATCAACTGGCTCTGGATCGCCCATGCAACAAAACCAAGAGCCGGCGCGACAGCCAGAACGACGAGAAGGTATGAGCCAAGCCTTCGGCTCAAGGTTCCACCATCCATCCAATCCAGACAGCCTCGACCGATATACGCCGCTACGGGGGTCAGGATGGCTGAGGTCCCTAAGATCGCAAGACTCATCAGTTGGTTCATGCTACCGACATCGCTCGGTGACAACAGAGTCGTCGCGGTCTTGATCGTGACAAGGCCCGCGAGAACCTGGAGTCCTCGTCCAAGACTGAGAATAAGGAGATCCTGAAATGATGTCATTACGAGTCCATCCTAGCCCTAGTGCAGAACTCCGCGCTGGCCTGCAAATGCGTCGGCAATCGGTTGCCGCGCCGGAGGCACAATCTCTTCAGGCAATTGAGCCGGAGTAAAAAACCGCACCTCTTCACTCTCATGACTACACAGAAGACTGCCGGACAGGACTCGCGCACCGACGATGACGTCGATCAATTGGACAACATCGCCATTGTCCGGATAGGTCACGATGCGGCCACGAGGGTCTGAATACACGCCGATAAGGTGCGTAACCTCTACCGCCAGCCCCGTTTCCTCACGCACCTCCCGTACGGCAGCCTCAACGAGCGACTCCCCCGGCTCGACCTTGCCACCGGGCAATCCCCACCATCCACAATCACGTCGCTTTTCTAGCAGAATCGCATCTCCGGACCCACGAATGACCACTCCCACCCCTACCCGCACACCCATCCC
>SXGU01173478.1_pt1 | contig 22196 bp, 14 predicted proteins | sample 3174531 | NCBI WGS metagenome assembly SXGU01 (sample SAMN11356863, study PRJNA531348) | freshwater metagenome | isolation source: freshwater sample F1-140 | place: China: Fuxian Lake, Yuxi | collected 2017-12-25
CATGTTCAGGCGAGATTTCACGAGTCTCACCTTACTCAAGGCCATTCACAGATCCATGGATACAGGACTATCACCTTCTTTGGTTTGCCTTTCCAGACATTTCACCATGATTTCTGCTTAGATCCGCGTTCGCTCGGCGCTACTTGCGGAGTCGCAATTGCTTTCCTTTCCTACAGCTACTGAGATGTTTCAGTTCGCTGCGTTCGCTCCTGACACCCTATACATTCAGGTGCAGGTAACCCTTGCGGGTTGGGTTGTCCCATTGGGAGATCCTAGGATCGAAGCTTGGTTACCAGCTCCCCTAGGCTTATCGCAGGTTCCTACGTCCTTCATCGCCTCTCGACGCCAAGGCATCCACCGTGTGCCCTTCTGAGCTTGGCCACGCCTATCGGATTCCGGCTTGCACCGAAACACAAAGACGCAACCAGCCTTCAGGCTGCTCGTTTCAAACAAAGTTGAAACACAAACAAAAAAATTACACTCGAGATGATTCTTGACTCATTACATTTGCTCTGCTGAAAACGCTAGAAATCCAGCACTTTCAGCATGCGACATCTGATCCTCACTTGTCAAAGAACGGGTCGAAACCCGCTGCACAGTCAGGGACTGCGCAGATCAGCAAGAATAGGCGAACGCGCCTGTTTGTCAAGCCCCACGCACCCTGAGGGCTGAAATGTGGGAAACTCGTTGAAGCTGGCGCCGAGCCATGGCAAACAGACTACGCCGACACGCGTTAATCCTCTGCCCTAGAAAGAGTTAGACGCGTCCAAGCCAGCCCGGCGGGTGGCGCGTTGGCGAGATCGGTCGCTTGCCGACTATGAACCGAGCCCGGGAGCCCCGGGAGGGGTTCTTGGAGGTGATCCAGCGCCACCGCCAGCCACATCGGGCGGAGCGGTCGGCGCGCCAGCACCCCGCTGCAAACCACCCTGAAACTCTGTTTCAAATTTCTGTCGATCTTTTGACGCGGCGTCATCGTCCACCATGCGCACCTCGCGCGTTTCGACCCCCTGCGCATCGAAGCGCTGCAAGACAACAGCGACACTCTTGCGCGAAGCAGCTGGCTTCGCCCTGTCGCCGCCACCGATCGCAAGGTCTTCAAAAATGTCAACGATGAACCATGGGGTTGTGAAATTCACGCCGCCACCCTTGCCTACATCAAGGCGACCCACTTGATCGCCGCGCGCGAACGAATCTGATTGTCGACGCAGCTCGCCGTCGACATACCGATAGAGTTCGATTGTGGCGCGCCGCGCCCCCTTGTCGCTCTCTCCACCGACCGCTCGAAGGACGAAGAATCGCACTTCAAAGGGAATCTCCACTTCACTTCCCCAACTGGAGACGATGGACGAGATACAAAACTCGTCGGCGAGCGGCTGCTGCGGAAGAACGAGCATCGACTTGTGTGAAAAGAATGGGTTGAACACCCGCGCGGTCGTCCGGTAGCGGTAGGTCGAACCAGGCTGAACGGTCAGGTCGTGCGTCCACGCAGCGATACTGTCGATCGCGCCGAATTCGACTACCTTTTCAGGATCCTTGGGCTTCGGAGCGTCGAGTGGTGCGGGAAAATTCTTCGCGAATGACGCCTCGTCCTGAGCGAGATCTCGTTGAGCGCGGCGAAGATTCTTTGTGAGGCGGATCCGAAGATTCTTGCTCGCCTCATCGTCTGCAGCAGCAGACCCGTTGTTGCGCCCCTTCATTCCACCGCCGCCACCAAGCCCGCCGCCGCCGCCAAGTCCACCGCCGCTGTCGCCGCCACCACCGCCGCTGTTTCCGCCTCCGCCGGCAGGTCCTCCGAATCCGCTTCCTCCACCGGCAGCGCCACTGGCGTCCTTCGCGTCGAGTGGACCTCCTGCCTTCTCGAGCTGAGCGCTGAGCCGTTCGACACCACGCCGCTTTCCGTCAAGCGCGCGCTGCGCTGCTGCCTTCCCCTTGTCCACTCCCGCCGCCGATGCGCCTTCACTGCCGCTGCTCTGTGAAAGCGGAGCGACGAAATGACCAGATTTCGTCGCAAGAAAGTCAGGCTGCAAGACAGCGAGCTGAGCTGAATAGTCTTTGAGATTCTCGAACACCGTTTCACGCAAACTTGCACTCGCGTTCGCTGATCCAATGTCATCTCGCCAAGAGTCCTGCCCTGGGACGGGAGCGATCACCACTGGCTCAGTCCATGACCCATCAGCGCGCTTCGTTTGCCGCTCAAACACCACGTCGAGAATGAAGAGCGACGATCGGAACCATGGAGCTGGGATGGCCGAGCGCTTGGGGTTTGTCGTGTGATCACTCTTGAGCAATTCGCTGCGCATTGCGCCAAGGTCGATCGTCGCCCACGGTGTCGCCCACGTGACATCGAGTGGCGATCCCTTGGGAAATCGTGCGGCGAGCTCTGGATGGGACTTCAACTCATCTTCACCAATCGCGTCGGCGGTCAATGCGTCCGTGGTGACGACGACACCTGACATCTGAAGAGCTGCGAGCTTTGGCTCGTAGAACCACTCGTCCCCCTGCACGCTGCCACCAGCCAACAGTCTGCCGAATGCAGGTTGGTTCGCGCCTAAAACAGTCGACGGCGCGATGTTGGCTTTCAGTTGCTCAGAAAACAGGGAAAGATCGCTCACGGTCTTCGGCGCTGGCAGTTCGACATCAATCGAGTCCGACGCGAGCTTGCGTTCCAGTGTCGCTCGCTGCTTCTCAAGCTCAACCTTGCCCTGAGCGAGCGTTTGGGACTTTGATCCCGTTGTGATCGTCGTGGTTGAAAACACGAGCTGCCACACCAGCACCCCGGCGAACGCTGCACCAGCAACCGACACGAGAATCTTCTCGCAGTTCTGCTCGAGCGACGAGAGGTTCTTGTGTGCCATTGTTCAGTTCTCCTTCGTCGAATCCGGTGTTGAGCTCGGCTCACTACCAGCGAGCATTCCTGAAGTGTTGAGTTGCGCTCTGACTTCGTCAGGCATCAGCGGTCCCGTCCACTCGCGCAGCCACGCAGATTCGAGCGTGAGCGTCAGCTCGGAAACTGCATCGTTTCCGTACACGAAGCCCTCAGCCGCGGTCGCGAACGGATCGACTGGCCGGATCTTGACATCCGTCACAACGATGAAGTTCTGCTTCGAGAAGGCGTTCGCAATCTGGGGAATCTTGGTCGTTTCTACAAAGAGGTTGACGCGTGTGGTAAAGACATCGAACAGCTGGTTGGACGCCCATCCCTTGGCGGAGGTCGCGAACTGCGACATGTTCACAGGCGCGCCTGGATCGATCGGTGGTGCAGTGGCGAGTGAATCGTCCGCGGCCCCTGCTTCACCACCTTCGGGAGCAGGTTCGCCGCCTTCGCCGGAAGGCGACGATTCGCCGCGCGCGAGCACAGGTCCCACAAACTGGATCCGAGCGAGACGCTTGATCGGTGCCGTTTGAATCGCCGCGTCGACATTCACCATTTCGCACGCGCGCACGATGTCCTGCGCGATCCAGAGTTCCCACTGCAATCGCCAGAGCCTCAAGAGGTCTCCTTTGGCAGGTGGCTCGGACGGCAGACCGATGCTCTCGGCGTCGCAGTACATCCCTCGGGTCTGAGCAACCTCGTTGTAGAGCGCGAGTCGATACGAGACGAGCTCGGGCTGTAGTTGCCCGCGCTCTTCACTCGTGAGCGCGGCGTCGCCGGCCTTCTTCAGATTGGACTGCACGAATCGTACTTGCCTGCGCTGAAGCTTGATGACCACATCCTCTTCGCTCGGCGGACTTCCCGCATTGACCTCAGCAAGCAGTTCGGCGTATCGCTCGTTCAAGGCTTTAAAAAAGTCAAGGTGCACCTCTTGACGCTTGGGGTCCTTGGGCGCAAGCCGAAGATTGACCACAGGCTCGTGCGAGCCCTTGTTGTGAGCAACTGCATTGCGCCGGATCGCCACCGCATCAGAGCCCCCAACCCCCATGCGCTGCTTCACGGCGTCAACGAGTTTGGCGGTGACGACTGTGTTCACAGTGACCGGAGCAGAACCCGGAATCGTGATCGTCACCTCAGACGATTGCAACCGTGCGAGCTCGGCGGCCTTTCCGGCGTACGTAGCTGCCTCTTCATCGATGGCAGATTGGAATTCGCCTTGATACCACCAACCCGCGCCGAGAGCACCCACCGAGACGATCGCCAACATCACAAGCAGCAAGTTTGCCTTCGCCCAAATGAGTGCGCTCTCGAGTTGAGGCGGAAGCCCCTTCGCTTGCTTGGTGTCTTCCGCAGGCGGAGACTTCTTCGATTTGAACAGAGATTTCAGGTCAAAATTCATGGGAGGTCGTGCTCATGCTCACTGAGGTTCAGCGGCCCCCGCCTCGGCTGGAGCCGCGGAGGCGGGCGCCCCCTTCAGAGTCACTTTGAACTTCAGCACGCCTTCAAAACGCGCATCGGTGGGGGAAAGGAGCGACGGCGCTGTGGGGATCGGAGCATCTTTTGCCAAGTCAACCTCGGGCAGCTTCTCATCCGCAGCCACAACTTCAGTTCGCACGCGTTTCGTTCTCTTGGCGCCGGTGTCACTCGAGCCATCGTCACTCGGGTCGCTGGTACCGCCCGCCGAATCACCGGCTTCTCCGCCAGCGCCGCTGAGCGTGCCTCCGCTGTTTGGCCCACCAACCACTGGCGTTGTGATCTTCTTTCGTCCAGCCATCCCCCCGCCGCCGAATGTTGGCTTCGAGTTATCAGAGGAGTTACTGCCTCCGAATCCAGTCCCTGGGGAATCCGATCCAGGCGATGTGCTCGATCCACCTGTCGACGGGACTTCGCGTGTGCCTCCGACAATCTTGGTCCAGTTCGGAACAACCAACGACTCTTCGACGATCGTGTACGGCGCATCGGCGCGATCCTTGTTCGTGCGCAGCCAATCAAGAATCCCACCGGTTTGATTGAAGAACTTGGTTGGGTCGGAATCGCCCGAGGGGACGTGAGTGAGCGAGATTCGAACCGAAACTTCGATCTGCCGATTGTTGTCCTTGTCAACCCGTGGAGTTCCTGAGAAATCTTGGAGCTGCACGAGTCGTCGCTTTGGCGCGGCAATTGCCACGATCTTCGAAGGGTCGCTGCCGACCTCATCAGGGCTTGGACGCGCTGCTGCGAGTGCGGCGTATGTATCGCTTACGAGGTACGCCCAAACCTCTCGATCATCAAGAAGCGCCGTCATGTTTGTCGTCGCCGCGTCCCCTGACGACTCTTGTGCTCGACCCAGCCCCGCCACAAGCGCCTTGGCTTGCTTGGAGACTTCGTCGGCGGATTCTGCCTCGTGTTTGAGCTCGGCGAGTGCCGTCGAATCGATGACAACGCTCGTAAACATTGCGGCACCCGTTGCGACAAAGAGCGACGCTGCGGCGACAAACCATGGCGTCTTTGACTTCCACGAGCGCTGGCGAACGCGCGAGATTGGCGAGAGATTCAACTGCACCTTGGCCAAGCCGAGCCCTTGAATTCCCAACCCGAGAGCCGTCAGCAGGTTGATTGAATGCGCCGCAAAATCGGGGGCATCGGGACCGGCGAGCTTCACGCGCTTGAATTCTTCGAATCGCGTCAGGTTGAGCCGCAAGTCTGCGGCGATCTTCGTGCGCAGACCTGAAATCTTGAGTGTCGACCCGACACCGAACGCGTTGTGAATATCAGTCCCTTGATGGGCGTCCTGATAGAACTCGCGTGAACGTCCGATCTCATCAACGAGATGCCCCGTGACGCCCCGCATCGCCATCGTTCGTGCTCGAAGCACATTTTCGCTTGGCATCCGATCAACCTTGATTCGCTCGGCTTTGCCGTAATTCACCCCCTGTTTTTCAAGAGTCTGGACGATTGATTCGGTGAAGTTTGAGCCGCCGATTGGGAATGTGCGGAACCAAAAACTCCCTCGATCGATCACGATGGCATCGGATGAGGTGGTTCCAATATCAACGCAGGCGACGATGGGCGAGGTCTCTTCGAGGTCAAGGTCATAGTGGAGCGCGTTGGCGACAGCCACCGGACTGAGGGTCAGGACATCGGGTTCGATGCCACATTCGGCGTACAGCGAAAGCAACTCTTGCAGTCGTTCTTTGGTCACCGCGAAGACGCCGATGGGACACTGTCCCGATTCGTCCTGAGCGAAGACGTGGCTATCCCACTCAACCTCATCGATTGGGAATGGAATCTGCTGCTTCGCTTCGTACTCCACCATGCTCGAAAGCATCTTGGCATCGACTGGCGGCAAGCTTGAAAAACGGGCGAATCCAGCATTGCCTGGAAGACTCATCACCACAGGCGTGCCAGCAAGTCGTTCGGCATGCGCGCTCACGAAAGCCGCAAGCGTGTGCCGAATCATGCCAGTTTGATCTGAGACCGCTGGGTCAGAAAGCACCCGCTGGTGCGGAATGACTGTGAAATCGGTCACCGTCACGTCGCCATCAACGAGTTCAACTCGAAGGGCCTTGAGCGCGAACTGACCAACTTCAATTCCCCATGCGGTCCGGGTAGGTGGCATATCTCGCGTGTCTCCAAAGCCTCAGTGAACTACGAACGACCAACGACGGTCGAGCACGAAATTATACGCCTCCTTGCGAAATGCGGATGCGATACGCTACACCTTTATGGACTCGGATGCCCCCCACACTCAACGCGACCCCAATGGGTTCGCGACCTCGTCGATCCCATCCCTCGCTCGTGACATCAACGCCGCGCTCAACGCAGAGATCGAATCAGCGCTCGGCGGCATGACGATGGATGAGATTCTCAGCGCGACAAACACACCGCGCCCCTCGACACGTCCGTCCTCTCAGAATCCAATCCGTCGAACCTCTGGGGGACGGCAACTGCGCACTGGTCGTGTCGTTGAGGTGCGCGGAAAGGACGTGCTCGTCGAGTTCGGACCCAAGAGTCAGGGGGTCTGCCCCCTCAGCCACTTTGAGACTCCACCGCCCAGTGGCGAGCAGATGGAGTTCGTCGTGGAGCGGCTCGATCCATTCGAAGGGGTCTTGATTCTTGCGCGCGAAGGAATGATCACGAAGGCGCAGTGGGGCGATCTGAAAGTTGGACAGATCGTCGAAGCGCGCTGCGTTGGGATGAATCCTGGTGGCCTCGACATGGAGGTTGCCCACCACCACGCGTTTATGCCCGCAGCGCAGGTTGATTTGCGACACGTCGAGGACATCTCGGTGTACCTCGGCCAAAAACTCGAGTGCGAGATCGTCGAGTTGCGGCGCAATCGCGAGCGAATGTTGCTGAGCCGAAGGCGCGTACTTGAGAAGGCGCGGCAAGAGAAGCGCGCGGCGCTCTTGCAGGAGATCCAACTCGGGTCTCAGCGGACCGTCACAGTCGTGTCACTTCAACCCTTTGGCGCCTTCGCTGATCTTGGCGGAGTAGATGGGTTGATCCCGCTGAGCGAACTTGGCCATGGGACGATCAAACAGGCATCAGACGCAGTCGCTGTTGGCGATGTCCTCGAGGTCAAAGTCATCCGTGTCGATCTGCATTCGACTCCGCCGCGACTCACGCTCAGCCGGCGACAAGTGATGGCTGACCCCGTTGTAACCGCCCTCAACGAGATCCAAGTGGGGGCCACGGTGGCTGGGACGGTGCGCAGCGTGATGGAGTTCGGGGCATTCATCGAGATTTCTCCTGGAGTCGAAGGACTCGTCCACATCTCCGAAATCTCGCACGATCGGATTACAACTCCATCGCAGGCGCTCAAAGTCGGGGAGGTCGTTCAGACGAAAGTCTTGAGTCTTGACACAGCGCGCCGTCGAATCAGTCTGTCGATCAAGGCGCTGAAAGATGCACCAGTCCGCGCTCAATCACGAGATCGTGGGGGTCGCGACAGCAAGGCAGAGCCCGTTCAGGCACGCGAGGCAGATCCATCGATGCGCAAACTCCTTCTGAAGTTTGGCGGCGTCGGGAAAGACCTCAAGGGCGGGCTGAGCTGAGAGACCAGTGTGCATCGCGCGCGCTCGCGCGAGTTCGCGATGAGGCACTGGCATGTCAAAGGCATGTCAAAGGTGGAGGTCTTCATCGACCCAGAGGTCGCTGAGTTCTTGACCATCGCTGTGGAGACGCACCAACAGATAGGCGCGGGTCGCGCAGGCGATCGTGAGTGAGAGCGCTGTCGCCCCCACGAGCAACGAGAGCAGAGTTTGCCAGATCTCGAGGATCCCAGCCGTTGCACGATCTGTTGCACCAAGGATCACAGCGGGTGATCCATGGAAGGACTCGAGGAAGCGATACGACCCGACTGCGTCGAGTGCACCGCTGCTGCTTGCCTGACGGAAGGCGCCAATGGCGATACTCCACGATGATGCAGCGACAAAGTCGGCAAGCAGCGTGCCCGCGCCAATCACGACGAATGAGAGCAACGCATACCACCCCAAATGCAGTGGCCGCCGAAAGAGGTACGCGCCAGCCCGCTGCACACTCTCGACAGAGTCGCACCCGTCGCACGCAACTGCTGGCGCCATGAGTGGCAGACCCGCGCAGACCACGGTGAGAAGAAGCGCACAGAGCCCACCCACCACAAGGGCGACTCCGAACGCAAGCGCGCCAAACACGTTAAAAACCGGAAGATTGAGAAGCACTCCGAGCAACCAAAGCGGCACCCACAACAGTGCGGCGAAGGAGATCGCAAAGAGCGGTGCGCCGCAGATTGCCCACAACCGCGGACGGATGAAAGCGCGCGCCTGCGAAATGGTCCATTGCCGGTCTGAGAGGTCACCCGCGTTGAGGCGACTGAGCACTCCACCACACCCCATGAGCACGATGATGAAACAGCAACCGAAATACGCCGTAAACCAGGGAGCGCACTCCCATGATGTTGTCGGAACAACCACGACAAGCTGCCGCGTCGCGTCGAAAGCCCCGCGGCCGTCTGCACGCGCAAGAGCGCTCACCGCCGAGATGACCGATTCGCGGACTGCTTCATGAAGTGCCTCAAACGACGCACGCGGACGCGCGGCGTCGATCGTTCCGGCGATCTTCGCGTATCGAGCGGCGTCGAACTGTGCTGGATTCGCCTCTGCGTTTTCGCGAAGCAGCACCGCGAGGTCGTCGAGCGAGAGGGTGGCCGCTCGGGCGCGATCACTCTCGCGGAGCACTGGAATGACAAGCGATCTGGCCGATTCCTGCGCCTCGACCAGTTGGATCTCGCGGGGAGGACCTGCAAGCAAACCCCCTGGCCCATACGCAGTCGGGGTGACGCCGTCCCACAGGCGACCGGCAACGACCAGCACGAGCAGCAGCGCGAAGGCAAAGAGAATTCGCGAAGGTCTCAGCGCCGAATAGAACGTACCAAACAACGAAACCGATGGAAGCAGTCGGGCGAGTTCGACCGCGTCGCTGCGGATTGGGGCGTGCTGAGTTGATGCCGACGATGCGCGCGTGGTTGAAGAAGTGGTGGTCATCGCGGGTGCATGATGGCAGAAACTGCGCCGACATGCCGCAAGTAGTATCGCGCCGATATGCACGATGACCTGAAAGCGGTACTGGATCGACTCGAGGCGGACCGCACTGCAGCTGTTGATCGGCTCTGCGACTTCCTACGGATTCCGAGCATCAGCGCCGATCCCGCGTACAAGGGCGAAGTCGCCCGCGCCGCGCAGTGGGTCTGCGGTCAACTTCAAGCTGCGGGACTCAATGCGAGTGTTCGTCCTGCGAAAGGACATCCAATGGTGGTGGCAAAGCACGAGGGGCCGCCGGGATATGACGGGCCTCGATTGCTCTACTACGGGCACTACGACGTGCAGCCACCCGATCCGGTTGAGCTTTGGAAGAGTGGACCGTTCGATCCAGTCATCGTTGACGGGCCCCGTGGCAAGCGGATCGTCGCGCGCGGAGCGGTTGACGACAAGGGGCAGGTCATGTCCTTCATCGAAGCCTTTCGCGCATGGATCAAAGTTCATGGAACCCTTCCATGCGCTGTGACGGTGCTGCTCGAAGGAGAAGAAGAGTCAGGGAGTGAGAGCCTCGAACCGTTTCTGCTTGAGAACCGTGCCGACTTGAAGGCCGATGCGTGCGTTGTCTCGGACACCGGCATGTGGGATGTCACCACACCAGCGATCACGACAGCATTGCGAGGACTGGTCTACGTTGAGGTCACGGTCCATGGGCCTGACAAGGACCTGCACTCGGGTCAGTACGGTGGCGCAGTTCCAAATCCGATCAATGTGCTCTGCTCGATCGTCGCAGCGCTGCATGATGACAATCGTCGCGTCACACTGGACGGGTTTTATGAAAGCGTTGAAGAGGTCTCGCCGCGCGTGCGGCAGCAGTGGCGCGACCTTGGATTGAGTGAGACAGAATTCATGGGTTCGATCGGCCTCACCAAGTCGATGGGAGAGACTGGGTTCTCTGCTCTCGAGCGAACATGGAGTCGCCCAACCTGCGATGTGAACGGCATTTTCGGCGGCTACACGGGAAAGGGAGCGAAGACGGTCATTGCGTCGCATGCGACAGCGAAGGTCTCGTTTCGATTGGTTGCATCGCAGGACCCACACAAGGTCTTGCACTCGATCAAGGACTTCGTTCAGGCACGGCTCCCGGCTGGATGTCGTGCGGAGTTCACAGAATTCGGCGCGAATCCTGCGTTCTTGGTTCCGGATGGGTCGGTCTATCTCGGCGCAGCAGAGCGTGCGCTTGCGGCTGTGTACGAGCACCCCCCCGTCCTGATTGGGTCGGGAGGGAGCATCCCAGCGGTCGGAGCAATTCACCGAATTCTTGCTACTCCGGCATTGCTGGTGGGATTCGGACTCGATGATGATTGCGTGCACTCTCCCAACGAGAAGATGGAGATGGCGTGCTTCGAAGGAGCACAGAGAAGTCACGCGGCGATCATGCACGAGATTGGACGCATGCGAGTCTGAGGAGGCAACGTTCGGTGTTCGGCACCACGATGGATCAGTCACTTGCCCTCGCGCTCGCGGCACTGAGCGTCTGCCTCAGCGCCTCGGCGCAGGCCACTGAAGAGGTCGCCATCACGCTTGAACACTTCGGTGTGGGCGACCACTTTCGAACGGGCGAGACTGTGGGCGCGCGCTTTGCGATCAAGGGGCAACTCGACGAGCCGACTGAGGTCGAGCTCGCCTGGGAGTTGCCTGACGGAAGCGGCGACGTCGCCGTGGTCACACGCCGGTTCGTACTCGACCCCGGCCAATCGACGGGGGTCTGGTTGTACGCGCGGATTCCTCCGCAGCAGAATCCAAGCAGCGCGATCAATGAGGTCTACACCGTTCGCGTATGGGAGATCAAACAGGGAGAGCGCGTCGGAGAGCTGGGCTCTTCACGATTTTCGCCCGCGACTGCGACAACTCCCGCAACCGTGGTTGACCAAACCGATGACCTCTTCGCCGTGATCGGGTCGGGACGGATGGGACTCGATGGCTTTGAGAACCCACCCCCAGGCGCATCGTTCATTCCGACCATGAATGCAACGACGCGAATCGCCCGCCGCGTTCGTCCAGCCGATCTTCCTGACCGATGGGAGGGACTTTCTGCCTGCTCGGTTGTGATCTGGAGCGATGAGAGTCCTCAAGCGATGACTGGTGATAGCGCCGATGCTCTGCGGGAGTGGATTCGCCGCGGCGGAGTCTTCGTCGTTGTGCTTCCAGAAGCCGCCGACCCGTGGGGACTCGCAAACCCGGCACTCCATCCGCTGAGTTCACTCATGCCTTCAAAGAGCGAGTGGCACTGTGATCGCATCGACGCGGTTCCGATCCGCGAGCTCGTATCGGTTCTGAGTCCGTCCCCACGACTTCTGAATCCCACTGCCACGATGCCCGTGACATTCTTCGCCTCGCAGAGTGCGATCTCAGCATTCGAACCGTTTCTCTTTCTCTCAACCACGCGCGTGCAGAGCACCGGATTCGCGAGTCCTCGCGCAGACTCGAATGAAGGTCGAGCGATTGGTGTGACACGCGTTTTTGGCCATGGCCGAATCACCATCATCGGCCTCGACGTGGACGCGCTGCACCGACGGGCGCTTCAAGAAGGAGGTCTGCCACGAGGCGATCTGTTTTGGAATCGTGTGCTCGCTCGACGCGCGGACACGCTCACTCCTGCTCGGTTTAGCGCGCTCTCAACCGAGGAACGGATCATCGACAGCACACCAGTGTTTGTCGACCTTGGTCGAGGCGACCTCGTCTCGAACCTGATTGGAATGCGAGGGCAAGCGGCGCTCGGAATTCTGGCGGCATTCTTGCTCTTTGTTGCCTACTGGCTGGTTGCGGGGCCCGGTGGATTTGCGGTGCTGAAGTGGCGCGGCGCTCAGAGACATTCGTGGCTGGCATTTGTCGCAACGTCTGTGGTGTTCGGGTCAGGGGTATGGATGGTTGGAACACTCTTGAGTTCGAGTCAGGCACGGGTGCAGCATCTGACCGTGGTAGATTCGATTAGCTGGCCAGCGGCGCAGGAGTCGAAGCATGAGCCTGCGCGTGCACGTGCAACCTGCTGGTTCAGTGCGTTTCTGCCTGGATACGGGAAGACAACCCTGTCGATCGACGATGAAGCATCAACTCTTCGAGGAACCCGAAACAGATTGACCTCATGGTCGCCGCCCCCAGGGGGACCATCTGGAACATTCCCAAACCCCGCACACACGTCTGTACCACTCGAGACTCCTGGAACGCTCCACGTTGCAGCACGAGCGACGGCTGCGAGCTTTGAAGCGCAGTGGATGGGTTCAGTGCCGCGTGCATGGGGAGGGATGCCCGCGACCATCGATCCAAAGCGACCTCTCGTGCAATCGGTGATTCCCGGGAGCACGATCCGTGTGACTCTCAGTGGACTCTTGCAGCACTCCCTGCCGGCAACGCTGCGCGATGTTCGGTTCATTCACATCACTCCGATTCGCTCTCCACTCGCAAAGGTCGATCCGGCCAATGGTGGAATCAATGATCCATCAGATGCTCTGCCGAATGTGGGACGGTTCGGCATCCTGAGCGAGTGGCCGGCAGGACAGTCGATCGAAATGAGGGATGTGCTGTATCCATCGGGTGCGCAGAGCGCTGATCAGCAGGTCGGCGATCTCGCCAATGCGATCCGAGCGCGTTATGAAGTGCCCTTCGCGAGTGATGTGCTTGGACTGCGTCTCGACATGCTGCAGACATCGGATGGGAAGTTCACCTATCTCGACATGCTCACCATGTTCAACATGCTGCAGCCCCCTGCTTATCTTGCCACGCCGCCAGACAATGAGGTGGCCGTCCGTGTTCAGCGAATGCTCGGCCGTTCGATCGACCTTTCCCATTGGTTCACGAGCCCCTGCCTGATCGTTTTTGGTTACCTCGATCAGTCGGAGTGCCCAGTGCCGATTCGAATCGATGGTGAGGCGGTGCCCAGCGATGGCCTCGTTGTTGTTCGTGCGATGTTTCCACTGCCGCTCGATGAAAGGTTTGCCGCTCCGACGAGCGACTAATGTTGCGCTATGGCGATGATTGAAACAGTCAACCTCACGCGCAAGTACGGCGAGTTGACCGCTCTCGACAACTTGAATCTCGTGATCGAAGAGGGAACCTGCTTTGGATTCATCGGCCCCAACGGTGCCGGAAAGACAACGACAATCAAGATTCTTGCGACGCTGTTGAAGCCGACCTGGGGAGAGGCGCGTGTCGATGGACACGTTGTCGGATACCAGAATCACCTCATTCGGCCGATCATCGGGTATGTCCCCGACTTTCTGGGCTCGTACGAAGACATGCTCGTGAGCGAGTATCTCGAGTTCTTCGCCGCGTGCTATGGGATTCACGGTGATCAGCGCACGAAAGTTGTCGGTGAAGTGCTCGAACTCACCGACCTCGGTTCAAAGCGCGCATCCGATGTCAATGGGCTCTCGCGGGGAATGCAGCAGAGACTCTCGGTTGCGCGTGTGCTGCTGCACGATCCCAAGGTGCTTCTGATGGACGAGCCCTCAAGCGGGCTCGACCCCCGCGCCCGAATTGAGATGCGTGAACTGCTCAAGGAACTTCGGAGGATGGGAAAGACGATCTTGATTTCCTCGCACATTTTGTTCGAGCTCGCCGAGCTGTGCACAGCGGTTGGAATCGTCGAGCAAGGCAAGTTGGTGTACTGCGGAGGCGTTCAGGAGATGATCGCTCGAGCTGGCGGCGGCAGCGTGGTTCATGTCGTCGTTGACGACCGACATGCAGAGGCTGCGGCGCTGCTGAAGGGTGTTGCAGGTATTCTCAAGGTCACCATGGAACGAGAGGAGCGATCAATTCGCATCGAAGTGACGATCGATCCAAAGAGTGGCATGCCAGTGAGTGACATTCCGAGCAGACTGATCGCGCAGGGGTTTCGGGTCGCACGCTTTTCGCAGGAGCAGGTCAATCTTGAGACGGCGTTCATGCGACTGACGAAGGGACTTGTCTCGTGAGCGCCGCATGAGAGCACTGCTGTGCGCATCCCCAGATCGGCCCGCGACTGCGCTCATCCTTGACGACGTGAGGCGCGTTGTTGCGGATCATGCGGAGATTGTGGCAGAAGTCAACGCCGACAGCGCCGCGCTCTCATCGAATCTCGTCTTTGATCGCGTGGTCGCCGTTGGAGGAGATGGAACGCTGATCGCACAGGTTCGACGAGTGCTCGACCGTGGGATTCCGCTTGTGGGGGTGAATTCAGGGCGACTCGGATTTCTCGCCGAGTTTGACCTGTCGTCACTCGAGAAACAAGCAGCGTCGGTCTTCGGGCGCAATCCACTCATCCGACAGCGACTGGTCATGGATGTGATGGTCAAGCGCCGCGATGGCACCGTGGTGTTTCATGGCATCGCGATTAACGACGCAGTTGTGACCTCTGGACTGCCATTTCGGATGATCGAATTGCAGCTTGAATTCTCTGGCGCGCCTGGCCCCGATGTTGCTGGCGATGGCATCCTGATCGCGAGCCCGCTCGGGTCGACTGCGTACAACGTGTCAGCGGGAGGACCGATCGTCCATCCTGATGTTGAGGCGCTGATCGTCACCCCGATCTGCCCACACAGTCTTGGATTTCGCCCGATTGTTGTCCCAAGCCATCTTGACATCGCCGTGCATGTGCAGCGAGCGAACGAAGGCACCACGCTCGTCCTCGACGGCCAAACGAACGTGCGACTCAGCGTCGGCGACTGCGTGCAGGTCGGTCGCCACCAGTCGATGGCGCGATTGGTTGGAAACGCCGAAGTGACCTATTGGCAGCAGTTGCTTTCGAAGATGCGCTGGGCAGCTCCACCGAGTTACCGCGACCGCGGCGTGTGATGGCGCGCTACGCGCGCGCCCGCACGGCGCATTTGCCGATACCTTTGGGTCATGATCGACATCAAGGCCTTTCGTGAGGAACCGGAACGGTTTATCCGCGGCGCTGTTGCCAAGAAGATGACGATCGACTTCGACCGCCTGCGCGCCCTCGACGAGCAGCGGCGGGTCGTCCTTGCTGATCTTGAGCAAAAGCGGGCCGAGCAGAACCGCCATGGCAAGGAGAGTGGCCCACGAATGGGGCAACTCAAGGGAAAACTCAAGGCGGCGACTGGCGCTGATCGCGGTGTGATCGAAAGTGAACTCGCACAACTTGAAGCGCTGCCAATCAAACTCAAGAACGAGATCGCGGTGCTCGAACGAATTTTCGCTGAGGTTGACCCGCTGTGGCGCGAACTGCTCTTGACTGTCCCGCAGCCCCCTGCTGCCGACGTCCCTGTGGGAGCAGGGAGCGACGACAATGTTGAGATTCGTACATGGAGCCCCCCACACTTCGATCCGACGAACTCGTTTCGCGCGTCACGCGGATTTGACCCCAAGAGTCACCAATCACTCGTGAAATCACTTGGGCTTGTCGACTTCGAACGCGGAGTCAAGATGTCGGGGACGCGCCACTATGTGTTGACGGGACTCGGGATGCGCCTGCACCAAGCGATTCTGCGATACGCCCTTGACTTCATGGTTGACACGCGAGGATTCCAACCGATGGGGGTCCCTGTCATCGTGCGCGAGGAGTGCATGGTTGGCACTGGGTTCTTTCCAGCGGGGCGCGAGCAGGCTTATCACCTCGAAGAGAGCAAACGCGGGAGCAGTCACGATCTCTTTCTGACTGGGACTGGCGAGGTTGGATTGATGGGACTACACGCCGACGAGATATTGGCAACCGACTCACTGCCCCGGACTTATGTCACGCTCTCGACCTGCTTTCGCCGCGAAGCGGGCGCTGCCGGCAAGGACACAGCGGGGCTTTATCGGATTCACCAGTTTGACAAGGTCGAGCAAGTCGTTGTCTGTAAGGCAGATGATGCAGAGAGTCGGCGGTGGCACGCCACAATGCTGGAGTCAGTCGAAATGCTCTTGCAATCGCTCGATTTGCCCTACCGATTACTGCAGTGCTGCACCGGCGACCTCGGCGTGAAGAACGAAGACATGATCGACGTGGAGTGCTGGATGCCTGGTCGCGGCGAGAGTGATTCGAACGGTGCGCCGCTTGGGGCTTACGGCGAGACGCATTCAGCGAGCAGACTTGGCGACTATCAATGCCGGCGCCTCAATCTTCGCTACAAGGGGGAGGATGGCAAGACCCTCTTTGCGTACGCGCTCAACAACACCGTAGTGGCAAGCCCGCGCATCTTGATCCCCCTGCTCGAAATGCACCAGAACGCCGACGGGTCGGTCACGATTCCCGCGCCGCTGCGCTGCCACATGGGCGGACGAGAGCGAATCGAGCCAGTCGCTTAGGGTCGGCCGCCAGTGTTGACAATCGGATATGGACTGAGTGACGAGGGCTTGTTCATCAGCCAGAGTCTCGCCCAGTCATCCTGAACCTGTCGAAGGTTCACATCACCGACCACGGTCGAATTCATGTACGCCTCGTTCACTGAGAGCGCAGCCCCTGCGAGCTCAGGCGAGAGGTCTTCACCGATCACCACGGCATTCGCTGCATAGGACTGATTGCACGACAAGTTCATCTGACGAATGCTCTCGTAGGTCGCTTCGGAGTACGACCCATTCGCCTCGAAGGCTGGTGTCGCGCGTTCTGCCTCAAGCGACTTGCGCAGCGCGATGAGTGACTGTCGTGTTGGCGCGTCGAGGTAGGCCATGCGCCAATCCTCTGGCTTGAGCGTGATCCAGTCGGCAGGAAGGTCTTTCTGGACTTTGGCCAGCGGGACCGAGTTCACTTGATTTGGAGTCTGACAACCGGCAACGGTGATCGCCGCGAAGCAAAGGCACGACAGGAGAGTGAGGGGTCGCATAGGAGGGTTCCTACTCTACCGTCCAACACCGTCCTGTGCTCTTAGCAATTCGCAAGCCCAATCTCATTTTTCGGCCCCACCGCGTGGAACCGAGTGCGCGCGCACAACCCTTGCGCCACTGACGACAACGTCCCACGGCGGAGTGATGACCCACGCTTTGACCTTCGAGGGGAGTTCGACACGCAGTCCCGTCGGTACGTCATGCACGAAGAGGCGCCCCGTGTAGCCAGCGGGGGTTGGGAGCTGCACGAGCACATACGAGGGTGACGCGGATGGATTCGCCGCTTGCGCTTGGGCTAGTTCTTTGAGGTGCGCTGCACAATGATTGCAACTGAGGTAGTAGATGAGCAGCGTGCAGTCAGATGGAAAGACAGCGGTGTCGGTCCACCGTCCGAGTTCGGTCTCAGCGAGTGGTTTTCCGATCCACTGCAGTGGACGCAATAGGACTTGCGCCGGGAACTCGGCGGGTAGTGCCCACGGAGCTGGGGGCGATGGAGGGAGTGCGGGAACGATCGCCGGCGTGAGGGTGTGCGCGCGAGGCGTCGTTGGTGACTTTGCTGCCTCGCGCGGTTGATAGGCGCTGAGCCGTGAACTCGCAGCGAGCGCAAGCGTGGTCGAGACCAGGGCAATCGCGGCAAGTGTGAGCGCACCGCGTGTGACAGGTGCCAGTCTTGGGAGTCGCACCGCGCCTGCGAGGGTGACGAGCAGCAGGACTCCGTCAATTGCGATCATGACGGAGGCAGGAATCGGAAGGGCGCCACCGAAGCATCCACACGATTCGGCGCCGCTGCGAGCGTGCAGGATGAGGACCCACTCGAACAGTGCAAGGAGGAGTGCGAGAGGGACGGCCCCCCTGCGAGGCCAGCGGAGCGCGCAGAATGCGATGAATGACTCGACCGCAACAGCCAACGCAAGGATGAAGAGCGGATCGACGTCAAGTTGCAGGACTGGAGACGGCAAGTCTCCAGGGAGACCCGTGAACGACTTGGCGAGTGATCCCGCGAGCACCCAAAGCGCTGCGAGGCGGACTCCCCAGAGAAAACATCTATTGCCCGGATTCATGGTGGATCATGTGGGATTCGCGATCGCCTGCATCGTCTTGCTCGCGAGCGTATCGAGGGCGGCGACGGAGAGTTCAATGTGCTCTGGCCTCGTATCTTCGAGTTTGTTGTGACTGATGCCAAGCAGGCTCTGGACAAAGAGCATCACGGTCGGGATGCCCGCTCGCGAGACCTCAGCGGCATCGTGCAGAGGCCCCGAGGGAAGATGGAACGCAGACTGACCGCATGCGATGATCGACTCATCGCACAGCGCAATCAGTGATGGGTCAAAGAGTATTGGCTCGATCTGCCAGAGGCGATCCCATCGCACATCCACATTCCCTTCGGTCGCGAAGTGCGTGCTCGCATCGCGAGCGGCGGCGAGCATGGCAGCCAGCGCATGAGCATCGAGATGTCGCTGGTCGAGCGTGATGCGGCACTCTTCGACAACGCTCGTGACGATGCCAGGCAACGTTGTGCACGAGCCGATCGTGCAGACGCCGCCGTACTTGTGTGCGATCTGATAGATCTCGGGACTCATTCGCGCCGCAGCGAGTAGTGCGTCTCGACGCCGATGCATCGGAGTACTGCCCGAATGCGCCCCTTGGCCAGTAAATGTAATCGCGTGTCTTTCAACCCCGAAGGTTCCGAGGACCGTGCCCAGCGCAAGCCCTTTGTCGAGCAGCACCGGCCCCTGCTCGATGTGCAATTCGAGGTAGGCCGCCGCGTTCTTCAGTTCTTGGTGCGAGTCTTTCACGCGATCAAACTCGATGCCGACTCCCGCGAGTGCGTCGACGAGCGTGATGCCATCGCGATCCTTGAGCTGACGCGCCTCGTCCATGTTGAGCGATCCTGCACAGGCCGACGAACCAAAGAGACTCTTGCCGAATCTCGCGCCTTCCTCGTCGGCCCAGTCGACGAGTCGCAGTGTGACGGGAGGCCTTCCGTTGAAGGACGCGTGGGCGTGACGAAGCACTTCGAGCCCCGCGATGAGATTCAAACAGCCATCGAGCCAGCCGCCATTTGGGACAGAGTCAATGTGGCCGCCGATGAGCAGTTCGCGCGGCGAGTCACCTCGGAGTGTCGCCCAGAAATTGCCGGCAGCGTCACGGTGCGTCTCGAGTGGAAGCTCCTGGCACTTGCGTTCGAACCATGCGCGTGCCGCAGTCCAAAGTGGCGTGAACGCGACGCGCTGCGCGCCATTGCGGTCCTCCGTAAGCAACTTGAGCTCCTTCAAGTCTGCAAGAACCCTCCGCGGATTGAGCGCACTCGCCATGGCGATAGTGTGACTGCAATCTCGAGATTCGTCGAGTGGTCGCGCGCCGAGTTGATAGCCTTCTCAGTGTGTCGCTCGCCTCGCTCGGAGTGAATTCGTGACCATGAATCTCAAACCGATCTTGGGCCAACGCGAGGCTGAGGATCGCATGGCGCCGATTCAACGACCGATGCGCGATGGCGAAGCGCTGGTCGAGGCAGATCGGTGTCTGAATTGCTTTGACGCCCCCTGCATCGCGGCATGCCCCACCGGCATCGACGTGCCCGCATTTATCGGCAAGATCAAGAGCGGCAATACGCGTGGCGCCGCGCGACTGATCCTCGAGGCGAACATTCTTGGAGCATCGTGTGCGCGGATCTGTCCGACGGCGGTGCTCTGTGAGGGTGCATGCGTTCTCAAAGATCGTGACGAGAAACCGATCGAGATTGGACGCTTGCAGCGCCACGCCACAGATTTCGTCAGCGAGCGAGGGATCACCGTGTTGAAGCGCAGTGAGGCAGTGCGCGGCGAGCGCGTTGCGGTGGTTGGATCGGGGCCGGCAGGACTCGGGTGCGCCTCACAACTCGCGCAGCTCGGATATCGGGTCACGATCTTCGAACGTGCGACACGTCCGGGAGGACTGAACACGCACGGCGTTGCCGTCTACAAGTTGCATCCCGACTTTAGCGTTGCAGAGGCGAGGAGCGTCGAACAACTCGGAGTAGAGATTCGCTGCGGCGTCGAGGTCGGGAGGGACATCAGCGCCGACGAATTGCAGCGCGATTTTTCGGCGGTCTTTCTTGGGATCGGCCTCGGTGGTGGAAACCGCCTGCGCATCGATGGCGAGGAGTTGCCCGAAGTCATCGACGCACTCACATTTATTGAACGGATTCACAGTGCGCCGCTTCATCACGTGGCGGTGGGTCACCAGGTGGTTGTCATCGGCGGAGGGAACACCGCCATTGATGCTGCGACGCAGGCAATTCGTCTCGGCGCTCGCCGTGTCACGATGATCTACCGTCGTGGCGAGTCGCAACTCTCTGCGTACGACTTTGAACACGCACTCGCGAAGAGTGATGGGGTTCACTTCGCGTACAACGCGATGCCCCTTGCGGTCGTTGGAGTCGAGGGCCATGTCGCTGGACTTCGGCTTGCACGCACTCGTGAAGGTCACGGTGGAACACTCGAGCAGATTCCTGGGAGCGAGTACACCGAGCCGTGCGACATGATCGTGAAGGCCGTCGGGCAGGAGAAGCATGGGACCGTCGTCACACAACTCTTCCCTGGCCTGCGGATCGACTCGCGCGGCGTCATCACACGCGATGCGCTCACGGGAGCGACGAGCCTTCCACACGTCTTCGCTGGTGGCGACTGCGCCAACGGTGGTCGCGAAGTTGTCAACGCAGTCGGCGACGGCAAGAAGGCGGCGTTTGGGATCCATGCATTTCTCTCGAAGAGTCACGCGGTGCCACCTCTGCAACCGTCGAGACTGGGGGTTTCTGGAGTCACGCACGGCTCCGGACTCCATCATCCGATTCGTGCGCATGAACTTGAGGCGGCGCAGGCGAAGGCGGCACCCTAACGATGGCAGATCTCACGACGAACTTCGCTGGAATCCGTTCTCCAAATCCATTTTGGATCGCATCGGGCCCCCCCGCAAACAGCGCGCACCAAACACACCGAGCTTTCGAGGCGGGATGGGGTGGCGTGGTTTGGAAGACGATCGGAGACCCGATTGTCAATACCGCGTCGCGCTATTCGGCGCTCAATTCGGGCAGCACGCGAATGATCGGTTTCAACAACATTGAGCTGATCAGCGACCGGTCGGCCGAGACGAATTTCCGTGAGATCGCCGACGTCAAGAAACGCTGGCCGCACCATGCAGTCATCGCGTCGCTCATGGTTGAGTCGCGCGAACAATGGCATGAGTTCGTGAAGCGTGCGGCGGACGCTGGCGCCGATGGCATCGAACTCAATTTCGGGTGCCCACACGGAATGTGCGAACGGGGCATGGGATCGGCCGTGGGACAGCAACCACAGGTCGCGGAACGAATCACAGGATGGGTGATGGAGGCTGCATCGATTCCAGTCATCGTCAAGCTCACCCCCAACATCACGGACATCACAGCAACTGCACGCGCAGCGAAGCGTGGGGGCGCGAATGCGATTTCGCTGATCAACACAATCAATTCGATTACGAATGTCAATCTCGACACGTTTGCCTCTGAGCCCACCGTGCGGGGGATGAGCTCTCACGGTGGTTACTGCGGTCCCGCAGTGAAACCTATCGCGCTCAACATGGTGCAGGCTTGCGCGGCAGACCCTGACGTGTGCGTGCCGATTTCAGGAATCGGGGGGATCGCCTCGTGGCGCGATGCCGCCGAATTCATTGCCCTTGGTGCGTCAACTGTGCAAGTCTGCACCGCCGTCATGCATTATGGATTTCGGGTCGTGGAAGACATGATCGATGGATTGAACTCGTACCTTGATGACAAGGGAATGAAGTGCGTGAGCGAATTGTGCGGTCGAAGTGTGTCGAAGATCGCGCCATGGGAAACACTCGACTTGAAGTTCCATCGCGTTGCGCAGATCAACTACGACCTGTGCATCGGATGCAATCTCTGTTACATCGCCTGCGAAGATGGGGCGCACCAGTGCATCGACCTGCTCACCCCCGAATCGGTCGCCGTCGATAACGGCCCTGGACGCATCCCGCACAAGCCGATCCCG
>SXGU01116524.1_pt1 | contig 22193 bp, 22 predicted proteins | sample 3174531 | NCBI WGS metagenome assembly SXGU01 (sample SAMN11356863, study PRJNA531348) | freshwater metagenome | isolation source: freshwater sample F1-140 | place: China: Fuxian Lake, Yuxi | collected 2017-12-25
GAGCCGCAGTTCTACGCGCTGCTGCTGGAAAAGCTCGGGCTGACGAACGACACCAGCATGCCGAAGCAGATGTCGCGCGAGCACTGGCCGCAGCTGCAGGACAAGTTCACCACGATCTTCCGCACGAAGAGCCGCGACGAGTGGGACGCGATCATGCTCGGCACGGACATCTGTTACGCGCCGATCCTGTCCTTCGCCGATGCGGTCAAGCACCCACACAACGTGGCGCGCAACACCTTCGTGGAGGTGAACGGGCTCACCCAGGCTGCGCCCGCGCCGCGCTTCAGCCGCACGGCACCGGAGGTGCCGCCGGCCGCGGCGGCGCCGGGTCAGCACACGGATGCGGTGCTCGCCGCGGCGGGCCTCGATGCCGCGAAGATCGCGGCGCTGAAGGCGTCGGGTGCAGTGGTGTAGGCAGGGCGCTGAAGGCCGTTCACATTCGAGGAGGCACGCGAGGATGAACACGCTCGCCGGCACGAGTCGCGGACTGTTCCTGGTCGATGGCCCTGCGGCGCGCTGTGTGCTGGACGCCCGCGGCGTTCGCGAGCTCGTGCAGTTGGGCGGGTGCATCTTCGCGGGCACCTCGAACGGCCTGCATGTCTCGAACGATGGCGGGGCCACCTGGCGCTGCCTCGGCATCGAGGGTCGTGCGGTGTGGCAGGTGCGTGGCAGCGCCGATGCCGCACTTCTGTATGCCGCCGTGGAACCGACGGGTCTCTTCCGCAGTCGCGACGGCGGTAGCACATGGACGGAACTCGACACGCTTGCGCGCGTGCCGGGTGCCGATGCGTGGTGCGTGCCGGTGGAGCCGAGACTGCCGGCACGGGCACGCGCGCTCGTGGTGGATGCCGCCGATCCGCGGCGATTGTGGGTGGGTGTGGAGGTGGGCGGCATCCTGCGTTCCACCGATGCCGGCGACAGCTGGCAACTCGTGCTCCCCGGCGAGAACCCGGACATCCACATGCTCGCGGCGGACCCCGCAGACCCGCAGCGCCTGTTTGCGAGCACGGGCTACGGCCGCCTCGACGGCATCGCGCCGATGCTGGAGGGCAATGCCGGCGTGTTCCGTTCGGAAGACGGCGGCGTGTCCTGGCAGTACGCCTGGAAGGGCATCGTGCCGCGCTACTCGCGACCGATGTGCATCGATGCGAGGGCACCCCATGCGCTCACGGTCGCGAGCGCGCCCACCGCGTTCTCGAACGGGCGCGAGGAAGGCGGCGCTGGGGCGATGCTGTTTCGCTCGCTGGATGGCGGTGCATCCTGGCGTTCGCTGTGCGACGCCGCACACTCGCCTTCTGCGGCGAACTTGCACGGCCTCGCGCCTCATCCTTCCGCACCGGGCGACGTCGTCGTTGGCACCGACAGCGGCGAGGTGTGGCACGTGACGGACGATGCCCGCTGGACGCAGATCGCAGAAGGCTTGCCAACTGTGCTGGCGGTGCTCGCATTTGAAGGCGCGGCCGCGTAGGCGAGCGAACACCATGGCCCAACGACTCACCGAATCCGCGCGCGGCGTCTACATCATGGCCGCCACGCCCTTCACCGATGCCGGTGCGCTGGACCTCGAATCCACGGACCGCATGGTGGACTTCTACCTGCAGGCGGGTTGCGACGGCATCACCATTCCCTCTTCCTGAAGAAGGGGGCGTCATGGGCGAAGCGCCCAAGCTCTCGCCTGAGGGGACACGGGCGTTCGCGGCACATGTGCTGCAGCGCGTGGCCGATCGCATCCCGTGATCGTGGGCGTATCCGCGCCTGGCCTCGACGTGATGCATGCACTCACGCAGCAGGTCATGGACCGCGGTGCCGCGGGCGTGATGGTGGCGCCGGGCGCCGGCCTCAAGACCGACGAGGCCATCGAGGGCTACTGTGCCGCCGTCGTGCGCAGGCTCGGCGATGACGTGCCGCTGGTGCAGCAGGACTCTTTTCCTCTCATGGGCCCGCGCTCACGGGCGTGCACATGTCCACGCGCTGCGTGAACGCGCTGCTCGCGAGCCACGCGAGCATCAAGGTGCTGAAGCACGAGGACATCCCGGGGCCTGGCAAGCTGTCGAAGGTGCGTGCGGCGGAAGCCTCCGGCCAACGTGCGCGCCGCGTCTCCATCCTGGTGGGCAACACCGCGCTGTACCTGCCCCAGGAACTCGCTCGTGGCGCGGATGGCGCGAACACCGGCTTCGCCTATCCCGAGATGCTGGTGGAGGTGTGCCGGCGCTTCTTCGCGGGTGACCACGACGGCGCCGAGCACCTGTACGACCTGTACCTGCCGCTGGTGCGGAGGCTCGTGCGAGCAGGACGGGTTGTCATCGAGCCTTCTTGAGGTGGCAGCACTCGCTCCTTGTGCGGGCGGTAGTCCTCTTGAGGCCACAAACTGGCACATGTCTCCGAAAATGGCGTGACTATCTGAAGAGTTCTGGCTAACTTGTGGCCTTGAAGCTTGGCTCGAGGCCCCCCCCCTTGAAAATCGCGGTGCGCGAACTGAAGGCGCAACTGTCACGCGTTCTCGCGCTCGCGCGTGCAGGCGAGGTCGTGGAGGTGCGCTCGCATGACGTGCCGATCGCCCGAATCACCGGCATTCCGGCGATCGCGAATGGGCCGTTGGCACAGCTGATCTCTGCAGGCGCGGTCACATGGAATGGGCTCAAGCCCAAACTGTCGCCCCCGGTCGCGCTCGCGCCAGGCGGCAGGACAGTGAGTGCCATGGTGGTCGAGGATCGTCGGTGATCCTGTTCTGCGACACCTCGGCACTGGTGAAGCTCTACGTTTCGGAGGATGGCAGCGCGGTCATGCAGTCCGCTGCGACAGCCGCGACCACGATGGCGGTGTGCCGGGTGGCCTGGGCCGAGGCGATGGCCGCATTGGCTCGGCGCGCTCGTGAGGTTCCAGCGGATGGGCAACTGATCGACCAGGTCCGGTCGCGAATGCGTGCCGAATGGCCGAGCGTCCTCGTCGTCGAGATCACCCAGCCACTCGTGGAACTGGCGGCTGACTATGCGGATGCGTTCGCACTGCGTGGCTACGACAGCATCCAGCTGGCGGCCGCTCGCACGCTGCATGCCGCGAACGTGGACGTGGTGCAGTTCGCCGTGTTCGATGAGCGCCTGAGGAAGGCGGCGCAGATTCTCGGAATAACGACTACGGGTTGAACGACGCCTGCTGCGAGCCCAGGTGTTCCCAGCCACGCCGTTGTTCAACGCGGCGATGGAACTGCCTGCGCCGACGGCGACCTAGTCCCCGGCCGCAGCCACGCCCGTGACCGGCCCCTGCTGAATCTTCAGGTACTCACGCAGGGCGCGGGTCGTCGGGGCGGCCACGAGGTAGGTCATCGGCGTGGCCGTCTCGCCCTCGGCGTGCAGTGCGCCCAGGGGAATCTCGACGATGTCGCCCGGTCCCGTGGCCAGCCGCTCGCCCGTCTCACCGCAGCGCATGTAGCTCTCGCCGGCGATCACGTAGGCGTGCACGTCGCTGTCGTGCCAGTGCATCGGCAGTTCCGGACCCGGAGGGGTGACCAGTGTCGTCGGCCAGAATCCGCTGCGCGCGATGTCCTGCAGCGCCCCTGCCTGCCCGTCGAACGCCTGCTTGCGAACGCGTATGCCCATCGTGGTGCCTCCCGTTGTGTGCCGCGACGCTACACCAGTGGCGCGCTTGCTGGGCACAGGTGTGACATTCCAGCGTGCGGCGCACTCGCACGGATGCACCGTCTCGTGCTATCCAGTCGATCGCAACACCCTGGGGGAGGGCACGCGATGAGCGAGGGGACGACTGCGCCGAGGCTGTCGCGCAAGACGCTTTTCTACTACAGCCTGGCCGACCTGCCGGTGGCGATGTCGCTGTTCCCGGTGATGGTCTTCCTGCCGAAGTTCTACACGGCGAACCTCGGCGTGCCGCTCATGCTCGCGGCCAACATCATCCTGCTGGTGCGGGTGTTCGACATCATCACGGACCCGCTGATGGGCGTGGTCAGTGATCGCACGCGCTCCCGCTGGGGCCGGCGCCGACCCTGGGTCGCCCTGGCCACGCCGATCCTGATGCTCTGCATCTTCATGCTGTTCCTGCCGCCCGAGGGCGCCGGCGCCGTGCACCTCGGCGTGTGGATGGCATTGTTGTCCATCGGCACCACGATGTTCATGATTCCCTACTATGCCTGGGGTGCGGAGCTGTCCACGGACTACAACGAGCGCTCCGCGGTGGCCGGCGCGCGCTCGATGATGGGCGTGGTCGGCAGCCTGCTGGCGCAGCTGATCCCTGCCATCGCGCTCATCGCATTCGGGCTCGGCGGCAGCGACACGGTGCTCACGCTGGTCGGCATCACCATGCTCGTGACCATGCCGGTGTGCGCGGTGCTCACGCTGACGAAGGTGCGCGAGGCACCGAACTTCGTGAACTCGGTCGTGCCGTTCACCGAGGGCCTCGCGCTCATGGCGCGCAATGGGCCGTTCCTGCGCCTCGTTGGCGCCTTCATGGTCGGCTCGCTCGCGCTGTCGATGACCACGCCGCTGTACCTGTTCTTCATCACCTTCGTGCTCGGCGCGGAGGAGATGGCCATCTTCATGCTGACCTTCTTCTACGCGGCCAATTTCGCGTCCATCCCGTTCTGGGTCTGGCTGTCGACGAAGATCGGCAAGCACCGCGCCTATGCGGCGAGCTTCTGCCTGATCGCCGTGGCACACCCGCTGTACATGCTGCTGGGTGCCGGCGACTTCTGGTGGATGACGCCCATCACGCTGATGACCGGCTTCGCCGCAGGCGGCTTCAACGCGTTGCCGAACTCGATGAAGGCGGACGTGATCGACCTCGACACGCTGCACTCGGGCGAGAGCCGGGCCGCGCTGTTCTTCAGCTCCTGGTCGTTCACGCAGAAGATGGCTGGCTCGCTCGGCGGCTGGCTGGCACTGATGGTGCTGGGCTTCATCGGCTTCGACGCCAAGACGCCGACCAACAATGGCGCCGATGAACTGCTAGGCCTGCGGCTGCTCTTCTCGACGATTCCGTCGCTGTTCTACCTCGGTGCCGCGGCCATCATCTGGAACTATCCCATCACGCGCGAGCGGCATGCCGAAATGCGTGCAGAACTGGCGCTCGTCAGTCCCGATGCCAGCCAGGCAGGGCCCGGTCGCGCGGATGCGCCGGCGATCGCGGCGACCGCCTCAGGCGGCCACTAGACGGAGGCCACTGACCGGCGTCGATCGACCCGCGCGCGCTCCACGGCGGGTCGCGCGCCATAGCAAGGCGCAGGCTCAGACGGCGGAGGCGAGGTGCGTACGCAGCAGATCCGCGAAGCGCACCGCAGCGGCGCTGCGCGGCCGGCCGGCCGCATGGGCCAGGGTGATGTGGTGTACCGGGTACTCGATCGCGTCCTGCAACAGGGCCGCGTGATTGCCTGCACCGGCAAAATTCGAATAGGGGCTCATCAGCGGATAGATCGCATCCGTGTGCCGCACGATGCGCAGGATGACGTTGAAGTCGTCCACCGCGTAGTGCGGCGCGAACGGCGGCAGGCCGTGGGCGGCGAAGCGCTGGGCCATGTCGGAGTAGGTGGGCTCGACGCTGCGTGGCATCACGAAGGGATACTGCAGCACGTCGAACTCGCGCAGCGGCTCGTTGCGCGTGGCGAGCGGATGGTCGAGGCGCACCATGCAGGCGAAGTGCATGCGCGCGACCTGCTCGAGGTCGAGCTCGCGCCAGCGCCGCAGGTAGCTGCTCGAGCCGACGATGACGTCGAAGTCGCCGTTGATGAGGCGCGGGCAGAGCGCCTGCGTGGAACCGGTGACCACGTCGATGCCGACGCCAGGATGCTCGCGTGCGAAGTCGCGCAAGGCGCGGGCGCTGTGGTCCACGTAGCCGCTCGGTGCGACGCCAATGCGCAGCCGCCCGCCGAGCAGCGCCTGGGGCTCGCGCACGTGGGTCACGAGATCGTCAACCACGCCCAGCACCCGTTGGGCACCGTCGACGAAGCGCTTGCCGGCCTCCGTGAGGCGGATGCCCCGGGGCAGGCGATCGAAGAGCACCACACCGAGGGCGTCCTCCACCTCGGCGATGCTGCGCGACAGCGCCGACTGGGTCACACCCAAGGTCTCGGCTGCCGTCGTGATCGCCTGCGAGCGGGCGACCTCGAGCACATAGCGCATCCGCCGCAGGTCGATGTGATGACGCATCTCGATCATTCGTTTCGTGAATGGGTCAGATCAAATCGGTCGCGGGTGCGAATGTCAATGATGGTGCGCAGGGTATGGCTGAGCGCTCGCCCTTCGCATGGCAGCGTGCATGAAACGCATGGCGGCGATGCGTTGCCCGGCGTGCGGCGGCGGGCCAGTATCCAGCGCGTGGCCCGGTAGGGACGGAAGAGGTAGGGACGGAAGAGGAAGGGACGGAAGAGGAGGGGTGGAATGCACATGCAGACGTTGACCGCGGCGCAACGCAACCTGTGGGCAGTCGATGGCTACCTGCACCTGCCGGGCGCGCTCGCGCCGGATGAGGTGCAGTTCTTCGCGAGCGAACTCGATCGCGTGCGCGCGCAGCCCGGTTGGGAGCCGGCGAAGGCGCCGATCGGTCACTACGAATGGCTGCCGCACGCGCACGACCTCGACCCGTCCGGCTTCATGGATCGCCGCGACCTGCTGCCCTACCACCCGGCCTTCATCGACCTGGTCGACCGCGCGAACGTGTTCGACCTCGTGGTCGACATCATGGGCCCGAACATCCTGTTCAGCATGTCGCAGGCGATCGTGCGGCCCTCCGGCACCAGCTTCCGGGGCTATACGCACACCGACGGCGGTGAGGCGCTGCGCCGCATCCGTGTGACCGAGACGAGCCGGCCGATCGCCATGAAGGCGCTCTACCTGCTGACGGATGTGCAGGGGCGCGATGCCGGCAACTTCACGGTGTACCCGGGCAGCCACATGCGGCCCATCCCGGACGACCGCCCGCTCGGCCCGAACAGCCCGGGTTGCGTGCAGCTCGAGGGCAGGGCAGGCGACTGCTTTCTCTTCTCCCACGCCCTGTGGCATGGGCCGTCTGCCAACCATTCCGGGCGGGCGCGCAAGACGCTGCTGTACAACTACTGCCAGCAGTTCGTGCGCTTCTACGACTTCGCGCTGCCACCGGAGGTCCTGGACCGCTGCACGCCGCGGCAACGGCGGCTGCTGGGCGACCTCGGGCACGCGTTTCGTCCCGGCGACTACTTCTACGCGCCCGTGGACCAGGCGCAGGTGATCTGCGGCGGGTAGGGAAGGACTGGCCCGTCGGCCCTTCGCGTTCGGCCTTCAAGTGCAAGCGGACGGTCGCTGCGTCAGTACCCGTCGTCGAGCAGCGGGAAGCCGCTGAGCACGTGTGGCGGTGCCACGGCCTGCGCGGGCAGCACGTGCGCCGGCGTGAGTTCGTCGATGGAGGCAACGCCCATCAGCGCGAGGTTGATGCGCATCTCCTGCTCCAGCAGCTCCAGCATGCGCACCACGCCCGCCGTGCCCCCTGCGGCCAGGCCGAAGCACTCGAGGCGGCCCACGCCCACGGCATCGGCGCCGAGTGCCAGTGCCTTCAGCACGTCGGTGCCCCGCAGGATGCCACCATCCACCACCACTTTCGCGCGGCCGCGCACCGCAGCCACAACCTCGGGCAGCATGTCGAAACTGGCGCGCCCCTGGTCGAGCTGGCGGCCGCCGGGGTTGGAGACGTAGATGACTTCCACGCCGTGCTGCACGGCGAGCTCCGCGTCCTCCGCGCAGGCAATGCCCTTCAGCACCAGCGGGATGCGCAGGCGCGCCCGGATGCGGTCGACCAAGTCCCAGGTGATGCGCGGTTGCAGCGTGGTGAAGTTGCGCGGCGCGGGTGTGCCGGGGGCGCGCCGCGCAGCCAGGGGTACGTAGCCCTTCAGGATGTCGCGCTCGCGGCGACTGCCCACTTGCGTGTCCACGGTCAGGCAGAAGCCGTTGTAGCCGGCGTCCTGGGTGCGGTCGACGATGTCCATCACCCAGGACTCCTCGCCGTGCACGTACAGCTGGTAGATCTTCGGCCCCGCGCACTCGCGCGCCACGGCCTCGAAGTCCGGCGTGCACACCGAGCTCAGCAGCTGCATCACGCCGAATGCCTCGGCAGCACGCGCCGACGAGAGCCCGCCGCCAGCCTCGAACACCTGCAGTGAACCGATGGGCGCGAGCAGCACGGGGATGCGCAGGTTGACGCCGAGGAATTCGCGCTGGACCTGCACGTCCGAGACATCGGTGCACACACGCGCCTTCAGTGCGAGACGCTCGATGGCGAGGCGGTTGCGCTTGAGCGAGACCTCGGCGTCCGCGCCGGTCACGAGATAGTCCCAGTCGCCGCGCGAGAGGTTGGTGCGCGCGCGCGTGACGAGCGACTGCAGGGTTGGGAATTCGGCGGCCACGGAAACTCCTCGGTCTGTGGGTGGGCAGCGCATGCATCCGCCGCCCTGGCGGCAGCGGGACGGTGGATGGTCTGTGTGGTTCTGCAGCCGGGAGTGTATGCCGGCGATCACGGCTTGCGGCCAGGCCGGTGCGGCCAGGTGCGACGCATGCCCGCCATGCGTGATGCAGCACGGATGCGATGCGAGTGCAGTGCATGGCAGTGCGCCGAAAACGAATGGCGGCGCACGTTGTCGCTCGGCGGCAAACGCGTGAGTATCCGGCGCAGTTGACGGGGGAGGCTGGCAATGTCGCTGCTCGAAGGCCTGCGCGTGCTCGACGTCGCGTCCTACATCGCCGGCCCTGCGGCCACGACGGTGCTCGCGGACTTCGGTGCCGATGTCATCAAGGTCGAGCCCCTCGACGGCGATCCCTATCGATTGCTTGGCAGGAACGCCGGCCCTCACAACCCGTTCTGGGTACAGGACGCACGCAACAAGCGCAGCCTCGCCATCGACCTGAAGCACGACGATGGTCGCCGCGCATTCCTGGCGCTCGTGCGCCGTGCGGACGTGCTGGTCACGAACTACCGCGAGAGCGTTCTCGCGCGGTTGCAGATGCGTTGGGAAGACCTGCAGCCGCTGAGTCCGCGCCTCGTCTACGCCTCGCTCTCCGGCTATGGCCGCGAGGGCCCGGATGCAGACCAGACGGGTTTCGACGTGACTGCATGGTGGGCGCGCTCGGGCCTGATGGACTTCGTGCGCCGCAGCGGCGGACTGCCCGTGGGTTCGGCGCCGGGCATGGGCGACCACGCCACGGCGATGTCGCTGGTGTCCGCGATCATGATGGGTCTCTATCGACGCGATCGCACGGGCGCAGGCTCGCACGTGACGACCTCGCTGCTGGCCAACGGTGTCTGGGCGCACGCGATGATGACCGCGGTGGCGCTGTGCGGCATGCCGACCGGCTCGAAGGATGCACCCGTGCAACCGGGCAATGCGGTGTCGTTCCCCTACGAGACCGCAGACGGTCGCTGGCTGCACATCAACATGATGAACGAGCCGAAGGAGTGGGCCGGGCTGCTCCTGGCGCTCGAACTGCAGGCGCTTGCCGACGACCCGCGCTTTGCGCAGATCCCGCAACGGCGCGCCAATGCGCCAGCGCTGGTGACGATCCTTGCCGGGCGCTTCCGCGAGCTCTCGCGCGTGGAAGTGGAGCGTCGTCTGCGCGCGAATGGCGTGACCCACGGATTCGCCTCGCAGCTGCACGAGGTGCACGACGATGTGCAGCTCAAGGCCGCCGACGTGCTGACGCCGGTCGCCGAGGTACGGGATGGGCTCACGCATCTCGTGAACAGCCCGCTGTGGATCGACGGCGTGCGCAAGCAGCCGCCGCGCTACGCGCCGAGGACCGGGGAGCACGCGCGCGAGGTGCTCGCGGAGCTTGGCTACACCGCGGTGGAGATCGAGGCGCTGCTCGCGAACGGCGTGGTGCGCGAACCGGCGACGGGCGAGGCCAACTGAGCCTCGTTGCGCGCAGGCGTTGCAGCCGCGGGCTCGGTCAGGTGCCCACTCAGGAATCGCGGTGCACGGCCCGCGGCACGGGCAACACCTGTGACTGGTAGGGCGAACCAAAGCCGGCGAGCTGGCGGAACAGCGAAGGATCGCTGCATTCCGCCGCCAATTCACGCGGGAAATGGTTGGGAATGTCGTCCTGGGGCTGGATCGCCGCGTGGCGGTAGTAGTTCGCAATCGTGAGCCGTAGCCCGCGCGTGGTGCGCGGATACGCGCCGTGCCAGAGCGCGCCGTGGAAGGCGATCAGCGAGCCGCGCGGGCACTCGATAGGAATCGCGTCGCGCACCGCATCGGGCATGACCGGATTGCAGAGGCGGTGGTGCGAGCCCGGCACACAGGCGAAGGCGCCATTGGCGAGGCTGTAGTCCGTGAGCACCCAGTTGCAGTTCGCATTGAGCGCCGCGCGTCCCCAGGGCAAGGGCACGCCGGTCTGATCGCAGTGCAGACCGAGAGAATCACCGTAGCCCTCGCCGGCCCACTTCACGAAGCAGTTGTGGGAGCTGAAGCGCGTGCTGAACGGGTCGATGAGATAGCGCATGAGCGCCACCGCCACCGGGTTCACTGCCAGGTCCCTGAAGGGGCGGCCGTAGGTGCACAGCTGCATCAGCTGGAACTGGCTCGGCTTCACGCGTGACTGCAGCTCGAGCGTGCCGCGATAGTCGCCGAAGTCGAGTTCGCAGGCCGGGCCGTCGTGCACGCTGAAGCTGCAGCCGACGAGTTCCTCCGACTTCGCGAGCAGGCCCCGCGTGAGCGCATCGAGATCGCCCTGCGTCACACCGGTGACCTCCGGTGGCACCACCGTGTAGCCGTTCAGGTCAAGCTCGTGGGCATGGCGCTCGAGACCGTGTGCCTGCACGAGCGCCTGCCGGGCAGCGTGAATCGAGGGGCGTGGCATTGACGTTGCTCCTGCCGGGTTGCTGAGTCGGGACGGGTCGATCGGAGGTTGCCGGCGTCAGGCGAACGGGCTCGTGCCGCTGCGCATCATCGGAGCGATGCGCGCGGGGTCCGGGTTCTGGCTGTCTGCGTAGGGATACAGCGCCTTGCCGATCACGCGTGCGAGCTCCGGGTACTTTTCCAGCAACTGCGGCGAGGTCTTCTCGTAGTCGTGCTGCACGCGCATGTAGCTGCGCATGTAGTTCTGCACGAGGGTGATGCGCAGGCCAGGGTTCGAGCGCGCGACGGAGGCGTGCCAGGTGGCGCCATTCCAGATCGCGAGTGAGCCGGCCCTGCCGATGAGCGGGAACCACTTGAAGCCGGTGGACTCGAGCCTCGATTCGTGCGGCAGCGTGGCGCGGCCGTAGCGGTGGCTGCCGGGCACGAACACCGTCGGGCCGTCGGCCGCGCCCTCGTAGTCGGTGCACAGCCACGACGCATTGCACATGTGCGCGATGCTGCCCGCGCCGGGCGGAATGCCGTGCGAATCGCTGTGCAGGCCGATGCCGTCTGCGCCTTCGCCCTTGATGATCCAGGTCTGCCCCGAGAACACCGCGCTCTGGCCGCACAGCCAGCGCACGAGTGCGAGCACCACCGGGTTCGTGGCAGCCTCCACGAAGACCTCGTCTTCCTCGAGCAGGTCCCAGGTGTTGCGGTGGAAGTTCTGCCGCTGCGCCGTGCGCCAGTCGCCGATGCTGATGCCGTTGCGCTGCTCGCAGGTGCGGATGATGGCGCTGCGCAGGCGGTCGATGAAGCCATCGCTTGCGCGCATGGTCTCCGGCGGCACCACCGTCATGCCGTAGGCCTCGAGTTCCGCCACGTGACGGTACAGCCCGAGGGTGTCCAGCGACTTCATGATGGCGTCGGTGTCTGGCGACGATCCGTACTCGTGGATGTTCATGCCGTGCTCCTCATCGAAGGTGGATGCGTGTGCGCCGCGCTACCACGCGTACGCCTCGGGTGCCTCGCCGCCCGGCCCGGGAAAGATCAGGTCCAGCCGCGCGAGCACGTCGGCGTCCAGCGTGATCTCGACGCCGCGCAGTGCGCTGTCCAGCTGCTGCATGGTGCGCGGACCGATGATGGGCGCGGAGACGTCGGGGTTGGCAGCAACCCAGGCGATGGCGATATCGGCGGGGTGATGGCCGAGCTCGCTGCACAGCGCGGCGTAGTCCGCGAGCTGGCGGCGCTGCGCCTCCGAGGCCGTGTTCAGCAGGCCCTTGCTGCGCTTGCCGTCCTCTGCGCCAGCCGCAGCGCTAAGCAGGCCGCCGCCGAGCGGGCTGTAGGGAATGAAGCCGAGCCCGTAGTCGCGGCAGGCCGGGATCACCTCGAGTTCCACCGTGCGATTGAGCAGGCTGTAGGTGCTCTGTTCGGACACCGGGCCGAGGAAGTTGCGCGCACGCGCGCGCTCGCATGCCTTGGCGATCTGCCAGCCGGCGAAGTTGCTGCTGCCCACGTAGATCACCTTGCCTTGCGCGATGAGCGTCTCGAACGCCTGCCAGACCTCCTCGAACGGGGCCGCGCGATCGATGTGATGCATCTGGTAGAGATCGATGTAGTCCGTGTTCAACCGCGTGAGGCTCGCATTGCAGGCCTCGACGATGTGCTTGGCGGACAGCCCGCGCTGGTTCGGGCCCACCCAGTTGCCGCTGGCGCGCAAGGGATCACGGGAGCCGAACTCCGTGGGCGGGCTGTAGCACTTCGTGGCGAGCACCACCTGTTCACGCTTCGAGCCGCCGGCGAAGTAGCGGCCGAGCAGGGACTCGGTGATGCCGGCGTTGTAGTTGTTGGAGGTGTCGATGAGGTTCAGGCCGCGATCGAGCGCCGAATCGAGGATCGCGAAGCTGTCTGCCTCGTTGGTCAACCAGCCGAAGTTCACCGTGCCCACCGCGAGGCGGCCGACGTTGAGGGCAGTGCGGCCGAGCCGCCGGTAGCCCGAGGGCATGGTGTAGGGCACGGAGTCCTCCTGTGGTTGTTGCGACTCGGGGCGCGCGTCGGTCCGCGCCTTTGCAGCGGTTGCACCGTGCCAGCGAGGTCACAATCGCGTCAACCGGTCGCGCGGCGCCAGACACTGCAATGCGTTCGTGCGTTGTGCGCGCGATGCGCGCTCGCTGCGCGCGCGACGCTTGCAGTCCACGGAGCCGACGCATGCGCTCGGGTGACGTTGGCATGACCAGATTGCATTGGTCCCTGCCGTGCCGGACTCGTAGGGTGCACGCGCAAACAGTTTCGTGATTCACGCACTACGGAGGCGCGATGGCCGCTGATCTCGTTGTTCGCAACGGTCTGGTGGTCGACGGCACTGGCGCACCTGCGCGGCACGGAGACGTCGCGATCGAGGGCGATCGCATCGTCGCCATCGGCAGCGCACTTCCCCGCGGCCGGCAGGAGATCGATGCCGAGGGCCACATCGTCACGCCGGGCTTCATCGACCTGCACACGCATCTTGATGCGCAGGTGGGCTGGGATCCGTTGCTGCGCCCGCTCACCTGGCACGGCGTGACGACGGCGCTCATGGGCAACTGCGGCGTGACCTTCGCGCCCTGCCGGCCGGCGGATCACGCGCTGCTCGCGAGCATGATGGAGTCGGTGGAGGACATCCCCCGCGCCGCGATACTCGGCGGCCTGCCGTGGAACTGGGAGTCCTATGGCGAGTACCTCGATTCGCTCGAGCAGCTGGGTCCGGCCATCAACCTGGCCGGGCTCGTGGGCCACAGCGCGGCGCGCTTCTACGTGATGGGCGAGCGCGCCATCGATGCGCATCCGGATGCAGGCGAACTGGCGGCGATCGCCGAGGTAGTTGCGCAGTCCATGCGTGGCGGTGCCTTCGGCTGCTCGATCAACCGCCTGCACGGGCATGCGATGCCCGACGGGCGCGACATCCCCGGCACCGATGCCCGCGAGGACGAGCTCGTGGCCATCGGCCGCACCATCCGCCAGTACGGCGGCCTGCTGCAGACCATCCCTAACTTCGCCGCCGACCACGGCAAGGAACTGGACCTGCTGCACGTGATGGGGCGCGCCGCGGGTCGCCTGCTGTGGAGTGCGCCCGTGGCCTGGTCCGAAGAGGGCGTGGCGCTGTTCGGCGGTCGGGTGGACCAGATGCGGGCGGAAGGCATCGACGTGACGGGCCTGACCTCGCCGCGCAGCGGTGGCTTCATCTCCGGCATCGCAGCGGAAGTGTTCATCGCACTCACGGCCCAGGGCGAGTCGTGGAAGCAGCTGAAGGCAATGTCGTTCGCCGAGCGCCTCGCGGCGATCCGTGACGACGACTTCTGCGCCCGCCTGATCGCCGACGGCGAAGCCCAGAAGGGCTGGGAGCAGCGGGCGCGCGTGACCTTCGCCCTCGGCAACGGCAGCGAGCCGAACTGGATGCCACCGCGCAGCGAAAGCCTGCTCGCGCGTGGCCAGGCGATGGGCAGTTCACCCATCGCACTGTGGATCGAGGCAATGCGCGAGAGCGACGGCAAGGCGCTGTTCCTGATCCGCACGCACAACCGCAACTTCCCGGTGATGCGCGAGTTCCTGAAGCGCGACTGGGTGCTGCCGGGGCTCGGCGACGCCGGTGCGCACGTGACCATCAGCATGGACTCGGCCTTCTCCACGCTGATGCTGGCGCAGTGGGTACGCAAGGAACCGCTGTTCAGCCTCGAGGCCGCCGTGCAGCGCCTGACGGGCATGGCCGCGCGCACCCTCGGCCTCGCGGATCGTGGCGTGCTCGCCGTGGGCAAGCGGGCCGACCTGAACGTGATCGACCTGCAGCGAATCGCCGAACGGCAGCCAGAGATGCTGCACGAGTTCCCGGGCGGCGCGCCGCACCTGTCGCAGCGTGCCGTCGGCTACGCAGCGACGGTCTGCAACGGCACCGTGATCCTGCGTGATGACGAGCACACCGGGGCGCGGCCGGGGCAGGTGCTCCGGCACGGGCGCTGATACGCGCGCGGAACGCGACTGCCGGTCTGCGAATGCTGGCCTAGGCGTCGAATGCTGCGAACACGGTCTCGTCAAGCTCCTGGTAGACCTCCGGCCGCTGCGGTCGGACCTGCGGGATGAACTCGGTGACGCCCGCTGCGCGGTAGTCGGCGATGCGATCGATCACGTAGGCCGGCGAGCCGATCATCGACCATGCGTTGTCACCGCGCAGGCGCTGTGCCTTCGCATCGTCGTGGACGACGCGGATCGGTACGTGCACGGTGCGCTTGATCTCGGCAGGATCGCGACCGATCGCCTCGCAGTGCCGCGCCAGCACCTCGCCGAGCTGGCGCACCCGCGCGGGACTCGCGATCACGTTCATGATGTCGCCGTGGCGCGCGAGTGTCCGCAGCGTGCGCTGCTCGCCAGTGCCGCCCACCATGATCGGGATGGCGCGCTCGCCACCCTGGCGCGGTGCGAACGCCGCCTGCTTCGCGCGGTAGTAGCGGCCATCGAAGTCGATGCGGCCTTCCGCGTGGAACAGCCGCCGGATGAGGTCGCAGGCTTCCTCCAGCCGGTCGGAGCGCTCGCGCAGCGACGGGAAGTCCCAGCCGTAGGCCTCGTGCTCGCGGATGTTCCAGCCTGCACCGATGCCCAGCACCACGCGGCCGTGGGAGATCACGTCGATCGTCGCCGCCATCTTCGCGAGCAGCGCGGGATTGCGGTAGGTGTTGCCTGACACGAGCACCCCGAGTTCGAGTCGTGATGTGACGGCCGCGGCCGCAGCAATCAGCGACCAGCCCTCGAGCGTGGGCAGCAACTCGTGCTCCAGCACTTCCGCGGTGCGGTGCCAGGGCGGGATGAAGTGGTCATACGCATACAAGCCGTGCCACCGGCCCCGTTCCATCGTCTCGAGCACGCTGCGGATCTCGTCCCAGCTGGCCTGTTCGTTCACGAGTTGCGCGCTGAACATCGAAGTGACTCCCGGATGCGTGACGAAGGGATGTGCAAGGTTGCTTGTTGTCGGAGCCGCCGTCGACTCGGGCGCGTGCGCCTGGCGAAGGTGCAACCCTGCGCGGTGCGCTTCGGTTGCGCGGCGAGCAGGCCAGTCGCGATGCATGCCACTCGTCGCCATCGCCTGCATCAAGCAAGGCCTTGGCGACTGGCGCGGCGGCGACATCACCCCCGATGGCGACGGCGCGATCGCCGGGCCGACCGGGCGCACGGTGTCGAGCACGGGCATGGTGCGGATGGAGGGCAGTGCCGGGGTGTCGAACCTGCGCACCACCATTCGCATCGGCCTCCTCATCCTGGACACGGGCGGCCTGCTCGTCCGTGACGGCACGGCGCCGTCCGGGTCGGAGCTCGACGTGGGCGTGCTGCTCAACGGCAGGCTCGCGCTCGATTCTGGCGCCATCGCGCTTCGCGGCGGTGCCGATGTACGCAACTACGCCCTACTCGATCTGGACACGGCGCTCAGGCTCGGCGTCAGCAGCGTCCGTCTCACGGATGGCACCCGCACGTCCGGTCGTCGCAGGGTGGTGCTGGACCGCGCCGTGCACTCGGTGGGCGCCGGCACCGTGGCGGGCATCGACGCGCTCGCTGGCGGGAGTCGGCAGGACAATCACCGCCGCCGCGAGCGCAGGAGTCGAACACCGGCTACGCGGGCACTGGACGCTGGAGCAATCGGTGGGCGCGGGCGCGTCGATGCCGCAAGGTGCAGAGGGCGGCGCCAGCAATGCCAAGGAAGGTCATGCATCCTGGGGCAGGCACGGTGTTCGGCGGTTGTCCCGGATCGAACGCGCCGAGAATGACGCCGCCCGTCGCATTGGCGAATCGCGTGGGGTGTAGCGACCCGATGCGGCCGAAGAGCTGCACGCTGCCGCGGTTCTGCTCGGGTGACGGGCTGTCCAGCAGTTCGTAGACACTGATCGCGCCCAGCGCAGGCCGGCTTGGAAATCGATATTGGTCGGCATTCGTTTCAGGACTAGTACCTGGGTCGAAGCAGAAGAACGAAGCAAAGCAGTTCGGCGTGATGAACAACTCGAGCACGTCGTTGAATGTGTGGCCGTCGAGGGTGGGCTCCATCGAGCGGGTGGTGAGCGTCAGGTCGAACCGATGCCGTCGATCATCGATGAACCAGTTGCCGTTCTCGAAGGTGATCGTGCCGAGCAGGAACTCCTGCCCCACGACGACATCGGCAGTCGGTCCCGGCGTGAACTGCAGCAGGTTCGGATCGGAATCCAAAAATGCACCGCCGCTATCGCTGCTCGCGAAGCCGAAGCTCACGGAAGTTGCTCCTCCGAGGTCGACGTCGGCATAGCCGCTGCCGCTCGCCTGGCTACTCGGATCGGCCGGGTCAGCCGCAGCGAAGCGCGATTCCAGCCCAGGAATCGCCTGGCTCGGTCGAACGTTGACCCCGTTGATGCGAGAGCGGAAGGCGAACCCGGAGCTGCCGGGAAGCGCGCCTGCTTGCACGTTGCCGACATAGCGGTCGAAGGAAGCGCTGATAGTTACGGGCGCGCTGTGCGCGCTGTTCGCCATAGTCAGCGGAACAATGCTGAGCAGCAGCGTCGCTGCTCGAGCGCGCCAACCTCGAGGGAGACCTGTCATTTCGGGCGTGGGATTCATGGGCAACTCCGAGCGTCATTGGAACGAACCGACGAGCTGCCCACTCTGCAGATCGGTGTTATGGCGGTCTGTCCCCCGCGGGTGTACAAATGCGCGCGCCCGGCATCGGCAGAGCACGATGCTTGTGCGGGATACGGGAGAACGAAGCGTGAATGCGACTGCGAGGTCATTCAGCAAGCGTTTGACGGGTCGAGTTGCTGCGCTCGTCAACGCGCCGCTGCCTGCGGAGATGCTCGTTCCGGAGTTGGCAATTGCGTTGCAGCGTGCGGTGGGAACCGATGGCGCGTTGCCGATCGTATTGACGACCGATCCTGCGCAAGAGCCACCGCATGCGTTTCGGGTGTGGCGTGGCGCCGAAACCAACACCGACGAGTTGCGCGGGCTACTGCAACTCGGTGTGTGGCCCGGGCCTTCGACGTTGCCGAGCCTGCAACACCTGTTGCGCGAGCCAGCGCCACGCAGCGTGTATGCCGCGGCCTTGTGGGGCGAGGGTTGCAACGAGGATGGCCCATGGGTCCCGCTGTGGCGCGAGCGACAAGTACGGCATGGCTACTACCTGGTTGCGTTCACTGCGGCTGGAAGCGTTGTTGCGGTGCTGTTGTCGCGCCGGCCCGCATCGGCCGCGTTCACGGCGCACGACATCGCGGCGGGCACAGATCTCGTGCGGTTCATCACTGCCGTAGCGAATCGTGCTGCCCAGCAGGAATTAGTCTGTGATGTCGTTGCCGACGAAGCGCCTATCGCGTTTTCCGCAGCGTGCCGGATGACGAGTCTCGGTATCGGCGGACCGGAGTTGCTTAGAGACCTCGGTGGCGGTGGTGACGGCGCTCGGGCGCAGGGTCGGTATCTCGTAGAGCATGCTGCGCGACGCTTTCACGCCGCCGTGCTCGACCAGCCGAGCGTTGCGACGGTCGCCGCCGCCGTGACGCCAACCCCCGAGGAGGATGCCGTCTTCATGCGCAACCACTTCTCGCTGGTCATGGATGGCCGTGCGCGAACGCCACGCAAAGAGCGTGTCGCTACGACAGTCTTTGGGACCTTCGAGCTTCAGCTGGTCGCGTCCAATGATCTGCAAACCGGCGCCACGCAGATACTCGGCACGCTGCGTCGCCTCGTGCCGCGCTCGCTCGCAGTCGTTCGCGCGCTCGTCGAGACGGATGCGCCTGGCCGTGAAATCGAGTTGGCGTTGCAACTGGTCACTGGCAAGTCGCTCACCGAGATTTCCGAGGCGCTGGGAGTTGCACCGGCGAGTGCGAAGACACTCCTGCGTCGCCTGGGCGATCGATTCGGCGCGTCGGGTCGCGAACACGTGGTGCAGGCAATGGTGCAGCGAGGAAGCGCGGTGATTCGATAGCAAGGAGGCGGGACGATCAACGCAAGGCGCAACGAGGTACCGGACCGGGCGGCGGGTTCGCGATGGCGGAACGCGAATAGCCGAGGCCGGTCGAACGCGAGAGCCGTGAGCGCGAGCGAGTCAAAGAGATCCTGCGAAAGCCCTCGGACGTTCGATTGGCCCAGGCGGAGCGCGACTGGTTGGCCCATGGCACCACGAATGTGTGCGGACCGCGTCTGCCGTTGCCTGGGTCACTGTTCCAGGCCAAGTCTGGCGCGCCCTACCTGACGATGCGTCGGAACATCTGAGGTTGGCGCAGAGTCACCATGGATCTGTTGTGCAGGGCGCTGCTCTGCAGGTCCGAACAACCGTCACCCGGGAACTGGGCGCTCGCGCCGTTGTTGGGCGCGGCGTGGGCTGCAGGTTGGCGCCCGCGCGGACAGAGCGCATGCAGGCGGCATTACTCGGTGGTGGCCTGCACGACGCCAGCGTCGCCTGACCCGCGCGGGATGCAGCCGCCGGTCACGTCGTGCCCTTCGGCGGCAAGCCCTGCGAAGCGGCCGTGCAGCAATACGCCATCGCCTGCGCCGTCGCATCGCGGCCAGCCGATGGCCACCCAGGTGTTGGTCATCAGGCAGTTGCCGCCCACCGCGGCCACCTTGCGCAACAGGTCGGTGACGCGGTTGTCGCCGCGGATCAGGTCGCCCTCGATGCCGAGCACGAGCTGCATCGGGCCGCCGCCGTGGTCGCGCACGACTTCGGCCAATCGGCACAACGCCTCCTCGCTGGCGAAGGTGCCCGGCACGGGCCGCCCGTCGGGGATGCGATGGCTCGCGACAAGTGAAGTGGAGTAGCCGATGGCGCCGCGCTCGAGGGCGCGATGCACCAGCGCCGCCATCTGCTCGATCTCATGGGTCGTCGCGGGCTGGTCGACCGCACGCTCGCCCATCACGTAGTAGCGCACCGCGCAGTGGCCCACGAGGCCGACCACGTTCACCGCGGGCCGCGCGGCCCCGAGATGGTCGAGGTAGTCGCCGTACTCGTCCCACTGCCAGGACAGCCCGGCCATGATGGCCTTCTTCGGGATGTCCTCCACCGTCTCCATCATGCCCGCCAGCGTCTCGCGATGCTCCGGCCGGCACGGCGCGAAGCTCACGCCGCAGTTGCCGAGCAGCACCGTGGTGACGCCGTGCAGGGTCGAGGGCGTCACCTGCGGGTCCCACACGATCTGCGCGTCGAGGTGCGTGTGGCCGTCGATGAAGCGGGGGTGACGATGCGCTCGCTGGCATCGATCTCGCGCGTGCCGCGGCGGCGCGCCGCCGCCATCGACCACGAGCCCGTTGCGGATCACCACGTCGAACGTCAGTGCCCGTGCTCTCGTGCGTACTGCGCATGCCCTGCTGCTGCAGCTTCCGGGCAGCTACTGCCCGACCATCTCCCGGTAGGCCTTGAACTCGTTGTTCACGTAGCGGATGCCCGCGCCCAGCAGGTTCTCGAGGTTCAGGAAGCGATAGCCCCACTCGATCTTCTCGCGCATCTCGTCCGGACTCGCGAGCGTGGTGCCGATGATCTTGCCCGTGCCCTCGGCGCGCTTCGGCAGTTCCTGCATGATCGCGCGCAGCTTCGGGTTGCCGCGTTCGCCAGTGATGCCCATCGAGGCGGAGAGGTCCATCGGCCCGACGAGCAGCACGTCGAACCCTGGCAATGCGAGGATCTCGTCGACCTGTTCGTAGGCCTCCACGGATTCCATCTGCAGCACGGTCACCGTCTCCTCATTGGCGGTGCGCACGACGTTCATGAAATCGAGTCCGGCGAGCCCGACCCAGTGCGGTGAGATGCCGCGCGTGCCGACAGGAGGGTAGTTCGAGTACTCGATCGCGAGCTTCGCCTCGGCGACGTTGTCCACCTGCGGCACCATCACGGACACCGCACCGGCGTCGTAGGCCTTCTTGATCAGCGCCGGGTCGTTCCACGCCACGCGCACCAGCGGCGCGATGCCCTGCTGCCGCAGCAGGATGGGGATCATCTCCAGGTCGCGCGGGCCGAAGGGCGAGTGCTCCTGCTCCAGCCAGATGAAGTCCGCCTTGCAACCGTAGGCGAGCGCCGCAGCGATGCGGACGTCATGGGTGGGCAGCATGGTGCCGAGCACGAGCTGGCCGGCCTTGATCTTCTGCTTCAGCGGGTTCGGGTACATGTGAGTTCCAGTGAGTGGACTGCGTGGTTGTTGCTGCATGGCGGAGTACGCCGCGCCGCAGGCTGCGATGCGAGCGGGAGTTTGCGGACGGGCATGGTTTGCGCCGCCGCGCGCGTCGGGGCGCGATGAGTGCTGTTCCTGCGGGGACATCGGCGTCGACCCTGATGCGGCGTACCAGACAGCTGCTACCCGTTCGCGAGCCGCGCGTGGTACTCGCGTGGCTTCTCCAGGCGCCCACTCTGGAGTGGCGTCATTCCTGTTCGAAGCGGGCGCGTCGTCACGGCACGCCCCCAGGGGTTCCAGCGCGATGCATGCCCAGGCACCGAAGCAGGACGCCCTTCAGGCGATCCAGCCGCTCCCTGACGACGTGCCGCTCGATGCGATCGTGTACCGGCTCCACGTGCTCGACAAGGTCCAGCAGGGCCTGAAGGACATCGACGCGAGCAACACCCTCAGCTCCGAGGAACTCGCGCGCGAAGCACGCGCGAAGGAAAAGGAAGCCTGGTAGCCCAGGTGCTGCGCCGGCCCGCGTGAGCGCCTTGCCGGCTGCCCCCCGCATCGGGCGCCGTGTGCCGTAACTCGATGACCCTGATGTTCGGGAGGTTGCTGTCCATTCATGGCGAGTGATCCATCAGCTGCGCGGTGACGGCGTCTACATCGTCACGCTCGTTCACCGTCGCCGTGCGCCGGATACCGGAGACTTGCGCGGCCGAAGCTTCGTTGCCATCGGCGGATCTGTCCGTGCTACCACGTGTCGATGTAGGGATACTTCTTGCCGTCTCGCTGCGGCGTGGGGGGCAGCGCGCGCAGGCCGCTGACGATCCAGCTGCGGGTCTCCGCCGGATCGATCACGTCGTCCAGTCCGCCGCCGGGCGCCGCGTTGACCGCCTTCGCGCCTTCGTAGGCCCGTCGCACGCGCAGGTCGAACTCGGCGCGGCGTGCTTCCGGGTCCTCGATGGCCGCCAGCTCCTTGCGGTAGCCGAGCTTCACCGAGCCTTCGATGTTCATGCCGGAGAACTCCGCCGTCGGCCAGGCGACGGTGAAGTAGGGAATGCCCGAGCTTGCGCCGCACATCGCCTGCACGCCGAGGCCGTAGGCCTTGCGCACCACCACGCCGAACATCGCCGTGGTGATGTTGGCGCCCACGTTGAACATGCGCACGCAGTGGCGCACGAGTGCGGTGCGCTCGACATCCGGGCCCACCATCATCCCCGGGCAGTCCATGAGGCTCAGGATGGGGATGTCGAAGGCGTCGCACAGCTGCA
>SXGU01468781.1_pt1 | contig 22192 bp, 22 predicted proteins | sample 3174531 | NCBI WGS metagenome assembly SXGU01 (sample SAMN11356863, study PRJNA531348) | freshwater metagenome | isolation source: freshwater sample F1-140 | place: China: Fuxian Lake, Yuxi | collected 2017-12-25
ATAGTCGAGCCCGGCGGCCTTGAGTCGTTGCGCCTGGCCTTCCTTGAGCATGCCGAGCGTAACGCAGGTTTCCAGTCCGAGCGCCTTCACCGCCACGATCATGTCGGTGACGCGGTCGAGATCCTTTTCCTTCGGTCCGCGCCATGCCGCACCCATGCAGAAGCGCGTGGCGCCCTTGTCCTTGGCGGCCCTGGCGGCGCTGACCACCTCGTCGACATCGAGCAGCGCCTCGCGCTCGGCCTCGCCATGGTGTGCCGACTGCGAGCAATAGCCGCAGTCCTCCGAGCAACCGCCGGTCTTGATCGACCGCCGGGTCGACAGCTGGACGGCATTGGCGGCATGGTTCTGGCGGTGCACTTCCTGGGCACGGAACAGCAGGTCGTTGAAGGGCAGTTCGAAGAGGCCGACGATGGCGTCGGTGGTCCACCGCAGCTGCGGTACGGGCGCGGAGGTAGGGCTTTGCACTGCGGCTGAGAGGGTCATCGCGAGGGCTCGCTAGAATGCGGGAAAGGCGCGAATCTTGGTGGAAGGAGGCAGGCTTGTCAAATTCGGCGGGGCCAGATGGCCGGCCTGTAGGCCGTGCAGCAAGGCTGCTGGCGGCGCTGCTGCCGCGCCAGTGTTTTCTCTGTGCCGCGCCGGCGGCAGGGGAGTTCCTCTGCCCGGATTGCCACGACAGCCTGCCGCGCCTCACGACCGAATGCTGCCCCGTCTGCGCCCTGCCGACCCCGGCGGCAATGGTCTGCGGTGCCTGCCTGAAGAAGCCGCCGCCGTTCGACGCCACCCAGGCCGTATTCCGCTACGAGTTTCCCGTCGACCGCCTGGTGCAGTCGCTGACGTACGCTCACCGTATCGCCAGCGCCGACTTTCTCGGCAGAGTCCTCGCCGAACGCCGCCCAAGCGCGCCACCGCACCTGGTCCTGCCGGTGCCGCTGGCGCCGCAACGGCTCGCCGAACGGGGTTTCAACCAGGCCCTGGAAATCTCGCGGCGGCTCGCCCGCCAACTGGGCCTGCCGCTCGAAACGCGCCACGTGCATCGCCACATCGACACCGCGCCCCAGGCCGGCCTGCCGTGGAAGGAGCGCGCGAAGAATATCCGCCACGCCTTCGCCTGCGCGATCGACCTGACGGGAAAGTCGATACTGGTGATCGACGATGTCATGACCACCGGCGCCACGCTCGCCGAACTGGCCGGCACGCTCAAGGCCTGCGGCGCGGCGCGGGTCGAGAATCTGGTCGTTGCGCGGGCGCTGAAAGGCTGAGGGCCGGTAGAATCCGACTATCCGGAATTTGAGTACGGCCGATGGCACTGCAAGATCCGACCTCCAAGAATCTGCTGCGCATGGAAGAGCGACGGTTTTCGGTGCGCTGCGATGGCCAGGTCTCGTCAATCGAGCGAGCAGATAACTTGCGCGAGGTTTCGCGCCTCGCGACCTCCCTCTCTCTACCCTATTCGCTTTCCACCAGCGAGGTTGCGCGCGATGCGCTCCGCCTGATGCTGGTGCGAGCGGAATCCCGCGCCCGCGAACTGGTTCTGGAACAGGTGCAACACTATTCCCGGGCCGACGAGGGTCAGCGGGAAAAGATTCGGCGTGCCATGCTGGATGCGTGGGCGAATCTGACCGGGCCCTTGGGCCACTTGCGGCCATGGGCGCAAAGCAAGCTCGTGGCGGCGGAACAACCGCATCGTTAGACGAATCCGCCATCGGGATGATCGGTGAATGGGTCTCGTTGCCCGGACCTCATCCCACCATCGCCTCCCGGCACACGACCAACGGCAAAACTTTCCTTCCTCGACATGACTTCCAACTGCCGCACCGATCCCGTCGTCTGCATCGACTTCGTCGTATTGTTCATTGCCGAGTTCCTGAAGGATTGGACAACACTTGGCATGATGGCTGTCTTGCTGGGCCTGCTGTTCAAGGTAAGGGCAAAACAGCTGAAGGAACGTGAATCTGCCTATGCAAGGCAGATGGAGGCCTACCTGGACCGGAAGCAGAGTGCCGAAAACGCGAACTTGGACAACGTCGAAGGTGGCGGCACATGGAGCGGGCGTTGATAACCAGCTCGACTCGCCGACGGCAAGCCAGTATCGGCTGAGCTTCCTTTGCTAGCGCAGGCGCTGCTCGACGTGCTGAGCGAGGTCGGCCGGAAGTCCAGGTTGCCCCCTCGCCTTGCCATAGGCCTCTCTCGCCTCGGCAGTTCTTCCAGCGCCGTCGAGGGCAATTCCTAGCCCGACCCACCAGCGACCATCTGCCGGCGCCAACCGGGTGGCCGCCCTATAGCGATCCACGGCTTCCGCTGATCGCCCGGCACGATTCAGCAAGGCTCCGGCAAAGCCCTGATAGTCGGCACTTCCCTCGCCAATCGCCTGATTCTTGAGCAGCAAATCAAGGGCGGCCGGCAATTGGTTTCTCTCGACCTTCAGGCGAGCCAACGCCAGGGTCGACACCAAGCGCACCGGAGCCAGCTCCATCCCATTGCGCAGCAGCTCCTCTGCCTCGTCATAACGCCGCGAGTCGATCAGCAATGCCGCGAGGGACTGCCTCGCTGCGCCGTGCTCCGGTGAATTGGCCAAGGCAGCACGAAAGCCCGCCATCGCCTTTTCGACATCCCCCTGACGCTTGGCCTGCAACGCACCTCGATAATCGGCCTCGGCACGTTCGGCACCGGTTGGGATGCGCTCGGTTTTTTCGATCCGGCCGGACGGCGGCGCCATCGGCGAGGCCTGCATTGCAGGCGGTGGGGTACCAAGCGCCGCGGGCGAAGTGCTCTCCGGCAGGCGCGGCGCAGCGGTTGGCGCGGGTACTGTTGCCCCCTTCTGCGGAGGCGGCGGCACGGGCGCGGCGACCTGAGGCTGGCTGGCCGCAGACGGCTGCTTTGACTTTGGCGCTGGAGCCGTCGCCAACTGATCGTCCAGGCGCAGCACCGGCTCGGACACCGGGTGCGACGCCGGGGCTGTGGCGGCAAGCGGTGGAACCGTCGGTGCCAGGCCGGCGGTCGCTGCGGAGGGCACGGAAACCGGCGCTTCGACGACCTCCGGGCGCGGCACCCGAGGCGGCTCGATGGTCGGCGATGCGGCGCCGGGGGCATGGCTTCCCTGAAACCAGTACCACGCCAGACCGCCAAGAATGAGCGCGGCAGCCAGGCCGCCCATCGCGAGCACCCATGGCGAAGACGATTGCTCGCGGTGGGCTGCCATCGGCGTTACCGCGGCCGGCAGCGCGGAACGCTCCGCATCGCCAATCCGGCGCGCATCCAGGTCGCGCAGCATCTTGTTTACGACGCTCACTTCACCACCTCCGCCACCATGCCGGCGCTGTGCTTCCCTCGGTATCCCGTCCCGCCAGCGCTACATGCCTGCGCCCGACACGCGTCGTGCCTTCGCCATAGGCAAGCAGCATGGACTTGTGGGCAAGTATGTTGAGGAGGCGCGGAGTTCCTCGGGACCATTGGAACAACAATCGGGAAGTGGGCGCGGAAAATACGTTGCCATCCCGATGCCCCGCCACCCGCAAGCGATGGGCAAGGTAATGCACGGCCTCCTGCTGCCGCAAGCCAGGCATACGGTAATGAAACACGATGCGCTGGCGTAGCTGTCTTACGGACGGATCCGCCAGCTTCTGGTCCAGCTCGGGCTGGCCGAACATCACGACCTGCAGCAATTTGCGCTTTTCGGTCTCCAGGTTGGATAGCAGGCGCAAAGCTTCAAGGCTTTCCAGGGGCATCGACTGCGCCTCGTCGATGCAAATGATGACCTTCTTGCCCTCCGTCGCCATTTGCAGCAGATGCTGATTGAACTGCTTTAGCAGGCTGTATTGGTAATCATGCCCCAGGAGCGTGAGCCCAAGTTCCTCGGCGATGGCCAGCAAAAGCATGCGCGGCTCGAGCATCGGGTTGGGCAGGTAGGCCACCACCTGGTCGTCCTTCAGCGTGGCCAGGAAACGACGGCACAACAAGGTTTTGCCGGTTCCGACCTCGCCCGTGATCTTGATGAAGCCCTCGCCAGTCTCAAGACCGATCAGTAGCGTGTTCAGCGCTTCCTGGTGGGCGTCGGCGGAGTATATGAAGCTGGTGTCCGGTGTGATGCCGAACGGAAATTCGCGAAGGCCGAAGTGATCGAGGTACATCCTGATGCCGAGCCTACCGTGCCTCCGTGCCGCCGGAGATCTGGCGGATCCTGTCCTGCGCGTCCTTGATCTCGCTGGCCCACGCACGATCGGAGTCGATGACCGTGGGCTTGATCAGGATCACCAGTTCGCGCTTGCGCAGGGTCGAAGATCGTTGCCCCAGGGCGTTGGCAAGAATGCCGCTGGCGCCCGGCAGTTGGCTGCGGTCAGAACTCTGCTCCTGGCGCATCAGCCCGCCGATGGCGACGATATTGCCGTCCTGAACACGGACGATGCTGTCCGTTTCGTTGATGCTGCTCGAGGCCAGCGGCAGCACATACGTCCCCAGCGATCCGAGGTTGATCGTCTTTTCGCGCTCAACCACCGTGCTGACGGCAGGATGGACATGGAGGATGATGTTGCCGTCCTGGTCAATTTGCGGCGTGACATCCAGCGATATTCCGGAGAAATAGGGTTGCAGTGTCACACTGGGGGACGACACCGAGCCAGTGGTGGTGGTGGTGGTCGATGACGTGACGTTGGTGACGAACAATTCGTCGGTGCCGACCTTGAGTACCGCCTTCTGGTTGTTGAGCGTGGCGATGCGCGGCGAGGACAGAACGGCGACGTTGCCCTGGGTTTCGAGGAAATTTAGCAGGGCGGCGAAGTTCGATGTCTGAAACGCCAGGCCGATGAAGCCACGGCCAAGTGCCGAAGCAGCGATTGACCCCAGTTGACCTGGCGTCACGGAGAGGAGCGTCGTCGATGCTGTCCCCACCGTCTGTGCCGTCGTGCCGACGCTGACGTTGGCCCCCGACTGAGCGACGCCTACGCCAGTCCGGCTATTGGGCCCTGACTTGAAGGCGCCCCAGTTCACTCCGGCCTGGAAATCCTCGGAAAGCGTAACGTCGATAATCTTCGCTTCAAGCATGACCTGGCGCTCAGCGATGAGTTGGGTCGCCTTGAGGTACTTCTCGACGCTCCTGAGTTCGGTCGGCAACGCGCGCACCAGCACGACGCCCGATGACTGGTTGATCACCACGCTGCGCCCTTCACGGTTGCCGACGATGCTTTCCAGCGCGCGGGCCAGGTCGCCCCAGAAGTCGCTGTCGGTGGTCATGCTCACGCGACTGGTATCGTTGCCGCGACTGGCCGTTGGAGTCCCAGTACCACCAGGAGCGGCCTGTCCGGGTGTGGCGGTCGCGGTGGTTCCGCTCGCGGCATTGCTGCCAGTGGCCGTCATCGAGCTCCCGGTGACCCGCAAGTCGCTGCTGCCCTGACGGCGACTGGCAAGGTAGTTGATATGGTAAACCGCGCTCTTGACCGAGTTCGGCTCGATATAGATGCGCTTGCCCTGAATCCTGTATTCGTAGCCGTACAACTCCCGAATCGTCTCGAGCGCGTCATGAATCGTCACATCCTTCAGATTCACGGTGAGAGTGCCGCTGACGTCGGGGGGCAAAAGCATGCTGTAGCGGGTGCCATTCACTAGGGCCATGAACACCTGAGTTGCCGGCGCATTCACGACGGAGAGGTCGAACCGCGGCTCCGGATCGGCTTCGGCCGCTGAAACTGAAGGCAGTGACGGCATCAGCGACTTATCACTGGGCTCTGGCGGTGCCTTGCGCTCTGACGCAGACTGGATAAGCGCTTCATTGATTTGTCCCAGCACTTCGTTGGCGGGGCGTTTCGGCCCAGCGCAGGCGGATAGAACAAGGACCAGGAGCGGCCAGACCAGATGTGAAGAATAGGGCTGTCTCATTTTTCTGTGGTTCCCGAAGTTTTCGACTTTACAGGCACCGACTGCCGCACCGGTAGCTTCTCGATGGCAGGCATGGCCTTCAATACCTCACGCCCGGCCGCCCCCCTCAAGACGACTTCGCTTTCCGTAATCTTCACGATGCGCCGGTCGCCGATCATTTGCCCGACCTCGACATAGCGGCCGTCGATCACCGCCCCGGACTTGCCTCGTGGACGCACGATAATGGTTTGTACGCCGGATTCCATCGGTTGAGCGGATGGGTTCGCCGAATCGGGAACCATCATTGCGGCAGGTGGCCGCGTAGGGTCCGGAAGCTGCGCCAGGACCGTAGCCGGAACAAGCAGCGCAACGCCCAAGCACAAAACGGCGCGACGGCGAATCATACAGTCATCCAGTTCTTGTCCAGGCTCAGGGTATAGACGCGGATTACGAGAATGTTGCGGGGATACCGCTCCACGGTAAGACTGACGCTGTTCCACATGACACGTTCGGGAAGTCGTTCGAGTTCCGCCATGTAGGCGACCAGATCGTTGTAAGTACCCGCCAGCCGGATTTCAATCCCATGCTTGAAAACACCGCTGCTTTCGCCCGCCGTGCCCTGGGCGGGAAGTGCAGGCGCTGGAGCCGAAGGCGCAGCCGCGGCCGTCGCTGCGCCGGCAGGATTGCGCGCCACCTGCTCTAGTGTTGGCGGCGATGGCTCGGCCCGTGGCGCCGACTGCGAAACGCCGACTTGACTTACCGGCAAGGTTCGGAAACCGAGCAGCTCGACGGCACCATTGCGTGCCAGGACTCCCTCCAGGAAAGCCCGCATGCGTGCCGGAGGTACCATGCGCGCCTCGATGGCGGCGAGGCGGGAGTCCAAACTGGCGAGTTCGCCGCGAACCTGGTCAAGGCGGCGACGGCTCGGTGCGTCGATGTCGGCGCCCTGCCGCGCCAAGAGGAACGCCTGGGCTTGGAGCTGGTTCAGTTCATTCTTAGCCGCCGCTTCGGCCCGGAGGCCTTGGCGTGCCTGATTCAAATTCGGCTCGATGGTCAGGGTGAAGAGCAGAAACCCACCGCCCGCGAACAGCGCAAGACTGACAATCAGGCGCTCGCGGCGGGACAACGCCGCGAAGCGGGAAGCCAACTTGTCCCAATGCAGCTTCAAGGCCTTCATTGCCTGGCGTCCCGGTTTTCAGATGGTGATTTGTGCGTCAGGACAAACTCGATCCCGCCCGATACAGGTGCCGCTGCCGCTGGCGGGGCAGCGAGCGGCGCCGGGATCGCCAGGCTCGTGCCTAGCGCAGCCAGTGCAGGCAACGTGCCCGGTCGCGAAGCGGCGCCCTGGGACGGGTCGGCAAGCGCGCCTTCCCTGGGGGGCGCTGCGGAAACATCGCGTGTTATCGCCAGGGCTGCGAAGTGCCTCCCCCGAAAGGCCTGTTCAGCGCCCAGGCGGCCGAGGAAGCCGGGAAGGACCGATGGATTCAGCACCCCGCCACGGATTTCGATCTCGCTACCGCCACCGCCTATCGTCAATCCGGTCAACCAAAGCCCGTCCGGAACTTGGCGCGCAAGGCCGCGAAAATGCCCCGTGAAACCCTCCATGGATCCCAGCTCGCCGCTTTCCAGAAGACGCGTGATCTCGCTGCGGCGGCGGAGAAGTTCCTCCGCCGCCGCAAGCTCCGCCAGCAACTGCGGGCTGGGCCTGCGCTGACCGACTGCCTGCGAAGTTTCTTCGAATTGCGCCTTGAGCGCCTTCAATTGGCTTTGAGCCGTCGCGGCGGCCTGGGAACGTGTCGCAGCCTCCTGGCGCACCCAGGCGCCACTGACCATGATCGTGACGTAAAGCACCGCGCAGGCAAGCGCAACATAATCAAGCGTCAGCAAGTCCCGCTTCTTCAGGAATCGCGGGTGGAAAAGATTGATCTGCGCGCTCATGAGATGGCGGGCTCGTCGCGAAGCGCAGCGCCGATCGCCCGAAGACTCTGAAATTGGCGCAATGGATCAACCATTTCCGGAACCGCCGCAAGATCGAGAACCTTGCCGATTTCGAGTACAGCCACGGAAACCGTCAAGTTTTCGCGCAGCATCGGCAGCAACTCATCGACGCCAGGAATCGGTGCCACCAACAGGTTCGCCAGCGGCACGGAGCTGTAGATTCTGTCGAAATTGTCCAGTGAGCGCTGCACGTCGAGCGTAACCCGTTCCAGCAACTGGTGCCGGCGCTCGGCGTCGGCACCAGCCAGCTGCCCAGCCGACATTTCGACGTGCCTGACCACCAGGAGTTCGCCGCCACGCGTGAAGGTCAATAGCCCTTCGTCGTCATCGAAGATCAGCGTCGCCAGGCCACGCCCCTCGTCCTCGAACAGGCCGGCAAGATTGCGCTGCGAGAGTTCCGGCAGGTCGATCGCCGCCAGGCCAAGCTTTGCCGCCTGGAAGGCCTGCACCAGCGGCGCGACGATAGCCGCTGACGACACCGCGGCAAATACCTGGCCGGCCCGTCCTTCGGATGGAATCGGCAGCAGGTCGATTGCCGCGTCTTCCATCGGGAAATCGACCTGATCCTTCAGCTTCCAGCGCATCGCCTCCCTTGCTTCATCGGCTGGCCCCGGAATTTCTTCGGTCTGGATCAACTGATAGTCGCCATGGCGCAGCAGCGCCGTGCAGCGATAGCGGTCCAAGCGCAGCGGGCGCCGCAGGGAACTGAGGGTGGTCGTCACATCGGATCCCATTTCCACCGAATCCGCTATCAACACCGCCGGCTTGCCTCCAGGGTTGGGGCGAATGTGGACAAAGTCGGCCCTTCGCTGTCGCAACACGACCGACAGCCACCCGGATTCTGTTCTTGGTCTGAATAGTTTTGGCACAGGACGGAGGTTTACCCAATTCTGCCGAATATAGCGACAGGGAGGCAGATCCCAAGCGAGGATTTCACCGGGTAATCGCTGGCTATTGGACAGTTCGCTGCGATATTCCAGCTACGCCCACAAGGCACGGAGAATTCCACCGCATCCACGCATGAGACGCGGACATTCAGCCAGTTTCAGTAGCGTTCCCGCAAGTAGATGTAGGGCGCCTTGGGCGAGCCGAACTTGACTCTCGCATTCGGATCCCGTTTTGGATCGGCGGCCACGGTGCACCATTGATCGAATTGCAACCAGGGCAGGTTTGCGGCTGTCGTGGTGGGGGGGCTGGAAGAACTGCATGAATCATCCTGCGTGGTCCCGCTCGCCCCAAGGTTGAGCGCCACGTCAACATGGCCCGTGGCGACCGGGCTGGGCTTCGCCAGCGTCAGCGTGCCGACCCCGCCGATGATCGTTACCGCAGAGGCGCTGGTTTTGTCGTGAATTCCGCCGGACAAGGCGACCGCAGCAGCCGGCAAGGTGGTGCAGGAATCATCCGGATTGGTGATCCATCGCGAATTGGAGCCGTAGTACTCGGCCACAACCGGCACCCGCAAGGGAAGCAGCTCGGAGCCGTAGGCGTTGGCAAGACGCAGGCGTCCGTTGCGCACGGTAAGCGTAGCCTGCGTCTGGCCAATTGAGTTAACGCCGTCGGAGTCTTTCGCGCAGACCGCAAGAGATGCGGGAATGTTCAGACTTCGGGTGTAGCGAACCGCGCTCGGGTCGGTGTTCGGTGGGGTGGTGGCGGTCCCGGAAGAGAATTCCGTTGCAGCCAAGGTGTAGTTGCTGAATCCCGTCGTGGGCGGCGCACAGCTACCATTGCCCTTTCCAAGCTCCACGTTCTTGGCGAAGCTACCGGTATAGTTCTCCGTGACCGCAGCGGAAGTCCCAAGTACGGCGTTTGCCGCACTCATGGCCTTGACCCGAATGCGGAACGGCTGTCCCGAGTATGTAAAGCTATCTATGCCGCTGCCGCAAGGCTGTGCCGGCTCGAATTCAGTCGTAAGGTAGGCCGGCTTGAATGAGACCGTAGCGCTCGAACCCCATGGAACAAGCCCCGATCCCAGATACCCGGCGCCGTTGGCAATCGCCGCGGAGAGAACCAAGTGGCCGATTTCGCTCCATGCCAGCGCCGTATCGCAAACCTGTCCGCTGGTGGCCGGCACGCATTTTCCCAAGGTGAACGCCCCGGCTGTCAGCGAGCCGATCTGCCCGCTGGCCGGCGCGGAAAGCTGCGAATTGGCAGAAGAAGCCGCCGCCGCGCTGACCGGCTTGAGCACCACGGTTTCCGCTGATGTCTCCAGCCCGAAATTGGGAGTCGTGCCACCGCCGCTGGCGCGCGCGGTCACCTTGGCGGTGAATGAATTGCCAGCCGCATAGGTTCCGCTCGGTACCACCAGGAAATCGAAGGGCGCCGTGATAAACGGCAGCGAACTCCCGGACAGCGGGGTCAGCAGGCTGCCACCAGCAGCCTTGGCTGCATGCAGGCGAGCCTGCCCGACATCGCTGAAGGTCAGAGTGAACGGGGCGTTGCCGCTGCCGTCAAAATTGAGGTTAACCGACGTATAGGCCGATACGCTGCCGTTGTTGTTGCGCGCTATGGTCGTGGCGCTGCCGCCATTGATGCTCATCAGGTCACTGCCCGAGCAGGTCGTGGGGTTGTTGCACTCGTAACCCAGATTCACGCTGCTCGGACTGGTCAGTGCCGCTTCGCAGGCGAAGGTCGTCGTATTTGTCTTGATCGCGCGCAGGTAGTAGGTGGTTGAAGCCACACCGGCAGACTGAGCCGCGATGGAGGCCTCGCCGCCGCCAGGCGCCGAGGCAAAAATGAAGCCGGCGGTCTTGTTGGTCGCCGAGCAGCTGGCGGCAACGGTGCAGGATCCTCCCTGGCAGCATTGCCGCGCATTGGCCACCGGCGATGTGGGGGTGGTCTCTCCGGAAAGCGTGACCGTGACGGTTGCGCCATCCGGTTCCGAGGAACAATTCAGCGTCGTGCTGGCGACGCCGGTACCATCGAACACCACCGTCGTCGCACCAAGGGTGCAGGCACTCGCCGATAGATTCGCGCTTTGCCCGGCCAGGGTGGTCAGCGGATTGGTGCAGGGGCTGGAATTATCCGCACAGGCTTTCACGGACACCGTGCCGGCAAGGCAGGCAACGCTGCTCGAGGGCAGGGAAAGTTCATAATGGTCGGGAGCCCCGCCTGCGGGCTTTAGTGCAATGCTGAGAAAGGCATTGATGGAACTGGTGACGGTGGCCGTCGTGTTTCCGATCGCCCCGGCCGTTGCCTTGCTACCGTCCCAGATGCCAATGCCGCCTCCCAGCCCGGTCGTCGTCCCGGCATCGTGTCGCTCTGCGATTCCGGTGAGATTGGCGTTCGTCTGCGCGCTGAATGCCGCCGCCGCATTATCGTTGTCGCGTGCCACAGCCTGCACGACGAGGGTACTGGGCACCGTCGTGGTGATACCGGTAACGGTGACCGCAGTACTCGCCGCCGTCTTGATACCTCCGCCGGTGACGTCCCAAGGATTGCCAGTGGCAATGGCGCCACGGTAGGTGAGTATCCTGGCGTAGGCGTGATCGGCCGGCGCCGTAACAGTCGGGCCCGCCATAGCAGCAGAGGTGGCGCGCGCCCAGTATACCGATAGCATCGTACCAGCGGTCCCTGCGCCTGTCGCCTGCGGGCTGTTGGCGACCTGGACGAAACCAGCGGCATCGGCCAGGCTCGGCGCCTGCCCGCCCGGGGTCTCGACAAAGAGCAGGGCAATGTCGCCTGCCGCATGGGCGGGCCAACTGAGCCCCGTGGCCACCGCCGTTCCGGCCGCCGCGAATACCGGCGCGGCCGGCCCGAGGGGCTTGAGGGCGATGCTCAGATAGGCATTGATCGAACTCGTGACCGTCGCCGTGGTCGGCCCGGTACCTCCGGCGGTAGCCTTGTAGCCGTCCCAGACGGCGATGCCGCCACCGTTACCCTGTGTCGTGCCGGCGTCGACTCGCTCGACCAGGCCGGCAAGATTCGCATTGGCTTGAGCGCTGAACGCTGCCGCGGCATTGTCATTGTCACGCGCAACAGCCTGAACCACGAGAGTGTCGGCCACGGTCGTGGTAATCCCCCCGACCGTGACGCTGGCACTCGCCGGTGTCTTGGTGGCTCCCCCGGTTACGTCCCAGGGATTGCCGACATTCGCGACGCCGCGATAGGTGAGAATCTGCGCATAGACATGGTTGCCCGGATCGGCAACGGTGGGTGTCGCCATCGCCGCCGAAGTGGCACGCGCCCAGAACACGGTAAGCCGGGTTCCCGCCGTGGTCGCTCCGATCGCTTGGGGACTGCCGCTCACTTCGACAAACCCGGCGGCCGTAGACAAGCTGGCAGGTTGTCCGCCTGTGCTTTCCACGAACAACAAGGCGACATCGTCAATCGCGTGCGCCGGCCAAGCAGGACTGACGGCGCCAGTGCCGCCGACGGCCGCCCCTGCCGCCTGGAAGCGCGGGCCGGCCTGAGGCTTCAGGGCGATCGTAACGTAGGCGTTGATCGAACTGGTTACCGTAGCGGTAGTGATCCCGGTCGCGCCGGCAACGGCCTTGACCCCGCTCCAGATACCGAGTCCGCCACCGTTGCCATTTGCCGTGCCGGCATCTGCGTGTTCGACAATCCCAGAGAGGCTGGCATTAGTCTGCGCGCTGAAGGCTGCGGCGGCAGAATCGTTTCCCCTTGCCACGGCCTGCACGACCAGAGTATTGGCAACCGTGGTGGTGATACTTGGCAGGCTGACCGAAGTGCTGGCGGCCGGCTTGGTGCCTCCCGCCGTGGCATCGATCGGATTGCCGGTATTGAGCACGCCGCGAAAAGTGACTATCTGCGCGTAGAAATGATCGCTCGGCGTCGCGATGCGGGGCGCCGCCATCGCGGATGAACTGGCCCGAGCCCAGAATACCGTCAAGCGGGTGCCCGCCGTCCCTGCGCCCGTGGCCTGCGGACTGCTGGCGATGGCTACGAAGCCATTCGGGACGGCAAGCGTCACGGGTTCGCCACCGGCGCTTTCGACAAACAACAGGGCGACGTCGTTCGCGACGTGCGCCGGCCACGCCGGGGCGGCGCCCATTCCTGCCGTGGCAGTCCCACTGACTGCGGTGCCGGCAGCCTGATAGGTCACCGCCGCCAGGGAAACTCGGCTGCCCAAGGCAAACAGCGCCACTAGCGCAAGCAGGAGCCACCTGAATCGGGGACCAAGAATCGAAAATGGATTCATGGTGTTCGTCATGGCATCGGAAATCCCTTGCGCACGTGGCGGTGCGGTGGCTTCAGGTCACTGATTTTAGAACGATACATCAAGGCGGCGCTCGACATACAGGGTTCCGGGATTGGTTGTGTTGGGACAGGCGACCGTAGCCGCGCCCCAGCCGGTGACGGGTTGATTGCATGCGGTAGCTTCAATGCGGTAAACCCAGGGCCCCATACTGACGTTGTCATGCGTCGCATAGCAAGTCACAGTAATCACGAACGTCGAAAGCGTGGCTGCCGTCGGCTGGAAGGATGCGACAGTGGGCGCCGCCGGGTTGGTGCTGGTGCAAGACGATGCCGCAGTAAGCTGGTTGGCTGTTTGGGTCGCGGTATTGTTGGCGAACTGCGAATCACGCAGGACCAGATACAGCCCACGCTCCAGGCCAGCGCGAGCTGCCTGGTAAGCGCGAACACCCTGCACATCGAGGGCGGACCCGACCTGCTGGGTAGTTGAAACGCTGACCACGAAGGCACCCAAAGCGGCCAGAACCACCAGGATGAAAATCGCTGAGACGATCGCAAATCCGCGCGCCGGATTCACGGAGCGTTGCCCACGTAGACTTGCTGGTGCAAGGTCACGCTCTCGCCACCGGAAATGACGGTCAGCTGGATCGAAAGCAGACCGTTGCGCCCGGTCGCATTGGCGGTGTATTCGACCGCACAGCTCGCGCCGGAAGCGACCAGGGCGGTACTTCCCCCACCAAAGCTTGTTGGCTGGACGGCGTTGAAACCGTAGTTCCAATGACGATTGATGTTTCCCGATGTCAAGGGGCAAGCGTAGGTGACAGCACGGACTGTTCCCGGAACGATCTGGAATCGCGCGCCCGGCGACGGCAGGGGGGGCGTTTGATCCTTAAACACATTGCTGACCAAGGTGACGGTATTACCCGCCACGCTACTAACTTGCGCGATATTGCAGCCCGGCGGCGTCGCAGAACAGTCATAGGCGTTAGCCGGGCCATACCCCGGGCCCAGGTTATAGACGGCGACATAATCACCGTTTGCCCCTCCGGTGACGGGGGGCATCGGGCCTAGAACATCGAAGCTTGTGCCAGACCCGGAGGTGAATCCAAGGATAGTGCCGCCCGTCGATCCGTCACCGGCATCGCGATAGCGTCCGCCACCGGAAGTCATGATGAACTCGATGTAGCAGGTCCCTGCCGCGCAACTACCCATAGTCGTCGTATCCCGAATGCGCAGGCTGTTTGGCAAGGCGAGCCGTATGTCGCGCGTCATCCGTCTCAGCACGACATCCGCGGCATCAATCAGTTCGGCGCGGCGAACGGAATCAACGTATCCCTGAACCGGACCCTGAATGAATATTGCAACCAGACCCGCCACAATGCCGGTGATCACGATAGCCATGACGGCTTCGATCAACGTGAATCCCCCTTGAGATGTAGTGGGGCGCAATCTCATGGCAGGCTGTTCGGGGAATGCCGGGTACGGTAGGCCTCCAGCAATAAGCTGTCAGCCCCGGCAGAAGGACAAGTGGCGGCGTGGCAAACGGTCACCGAAACCAGCAAGCCATCAGCCAATGGCACCGTATCCAGTGTGGCCTGCGCCACGGTGATCCGAGCGCTATATCCCGTGGGCATTGGTGTTCCCGTGACGCCGGTTGTCGTGGTTAGCCCGTTGTAGTCGCTGACATTGTCGAACGGCGAAGTGGCGCTGAGCCTGGTGTCGGTATTGCCGCCAACGGTTTCGACGCCAAGTACCTCGACCGCGTCCCAGCATTGTGCCGGATCGACCTCTCCCGGATCCCGTATCGCGGAAGTTGCAGTCGCCGCGGACCGATCGTCCGGATCACACCACGTGTAGGGCTGAGACTGGACTTCGTCCATCAGAGCTTCCGCAATAGAGAGCATCTGCTTGCGCACCATGGGATCGGCGCTGCGGCTGGCCGCGAAATTGAGCACCGTCAGCACCCCAACCAAGGCCACGCTGACGATGACAATGAAGACGATCAACTCGATCAGGGTCACGCCGCGTTGAAGGCGCCTAGTGCACATGACCGCTTTCCGCCTCGACCGTGATGTTTTCGGCGGAATCGCCGGTAACAGTGTAGGTGCCCGCGGAAGATGGCGTGCCCAGCGGGCTGAACGTCAGGGTCGCCGTACCGGTCAGGCTAACGCCTGACGGTGCGCAGACCTTGCCCACTGTAACCGGAGAACAAGCCCTGTCTTCGGCTGGGAGGGGCAACGCCGTAGCGGGGCATCCGCCGGCGTAGGATTCCGGCACCCCCTGGTCTGCCGTCACCAACATGTCATTTCCGCTGAGCGAGACACAGGTGTAGCGGCGTCGGGCAACCGCAGCCTTGCGTGCATACTCCAGTGTGGCCTTCACCTTGTCGCGATAGCCGACCTGATCAAATCCCTTGAACAAGTCGAAGCGGGGAAGGACGACAACGGACATCACGCCGATGACGATCATCACCACGACGAGTTCGACCAAAGTGAAGCCGGCGGGGCTTCGCGATGGGGATGGGCGTGATATTGGCATTGGATAGTTTCAGGCCACCACCGCGTCTGCAATGGGTTCACTATAGTTCACAAGCCAGTCCTGCTGCGAAGGCCCGGACAGGTGCCCGCATCGAATTCCCTGCGCAGCAGTAAGCGCAAGTCGCGGTCTGGCAGAGTCCCGCTAGGCACTCCGCAACTCCTTGGTCTCGACAGCATTAGGAAGTTTCTTTCCTTCGCACCATGCCTGCCACATGGCTCGCAACAAGGATTCGAGATCCTTGGCAAATCGAGCTGCCTGACGCAACGGGCTAGCCTCGACGCGAGGCCGGATTTCGCGCCGCAAGGCGGCGACACGAACCGGGTCCCTGGCAAGGGCAATCGCTCCCCGAACGTATGCATCGACGCTGTCGAAGGCCAGTTCATCGGCAAGCCCTATGTTCGCAAGGGCGGAATAGCTTTGTCTCGAAACCATTTCGTGGCCGACCACCGTCACCACGGGCACGCCCATCCATAGGGCATCCAACGTAGTCATACCGCCGGTAAAGGGAAATGTGTCGAGGGCGATGTCGATATCGCCGAATTGCAGGTACATTTCACCATGCGGTGAACGATCCCGAAGCTCGAGACGGTCCCTTGCCACGCCAAGCGCCTCGAACCGCGCCGCCACGCGGTCAATTACCTGCTGCTCCAACAGGAAACCAGCCTTCAGGACGAGTCGGCTGTCGGGCACTCCGGAGAGTATCCGGCTCCACGCGGCGACTACTTCATCCGTCAGTTTGGAAAGCCTGTTGAAGGAACCGAAGGTGATGAAACCATTCCGCTCGCAAGGTGGCGCGGCAACCGCTGGAGCGTAGTGCGGCGGATCGTAGCAAAACCGGGAGTGCGGCAGATACACGGGAGTCTCGGAAAACAACTGGCCACATCCCGGCGGCGTGGTATGAGGATCGGTAATGAAGTAGTCGATCGAGGTCATGCCCGTCGAATGGAAATACCCGATCCACTCCGCCTGAATCGGGGCTGGGCGCTGCGCAAAGGCGAGTAGTCGGTGATACGCGGTATGTCCCGACAAATCCACCAGGATGTCGATCTCCTTCTCGCGAACCAGTTCGACAAATTCCTCGTCGCTGAGGAAGAACACGTCTTCCCAGTGATCGGCGGCCTCGCGCAGCTCCGGCAGAACATCCTCCGCGCGGATCACCATCGAGAAGCAATGAATCTCTACTTGAGTCCGGTCGTGATGCCGAAGCACATCACGCAGCAGGATGCCCACCGGATGATTGACGAAATCACCGGAAACGTAGCCGATCTTCAGGCGTCGCTGTGGGTCCCGGTTGCGCGCGGAGAAATCGGGGTTCCCGAGCAAGGGCTGTTCATACAAGCGGGCCCATTCGAGGTGCCTGCGAAATACGACGTCCGGTGAAAATTGCGGCAGGTTGTTGTACTCGAAAAGGATGTTGGAAAACATCGCCGCCTGTTTGTTGTCGAGCGCTATGATCTTTTCGTACAAGGCCAGCGCCGCGGCGGAATTTCCGGTCGAACTCAGGCAAGACCCCAAGGTGACGAGTGCAATGATGTTGTCCGGTTGGCGTTGCAGGGTCCGGTTGCAGAACTCCTCGGCCTTGACAACCTGCCTGTCGGCAAAATAGGCAGCAGCGAGAAATCCCAGGAACTGGATGGCCTCGCCCTTCTCCTTGATCTGTCGCTCGAGGTAGCCGATCGCGTTTGCCAGTTCCGCCTGCGACCCCAGCAGGGTTGCCAGATTGAAATGTGCCTCTACGTAGCCGGGCCGCAGTTCCAGGGCCCTTTGGTATTGCTTGATTCCCTGCTTCGCCTTCCCGGCATGGATGTAGACGTTGCCAAGATTCAAGCAGGCTTCCGGGCTGTCCGGGTGATCGGCAATTAGTTGCTCCGCTGCCTCGAGGGCGGCATCAAGGCGCCCCAATTCAAACAAGGCGGCAATCCGATTGAGCCGCGCCTCGAAGAATCGCGGCGAACTTTGAAGGGCCTTGTCGAACCAAGTGACTGCTTCTTCGGTTCTTCGCTTGGCGATGCACCATTCGCCAAGATTGCTCAATGCCTCGGGATAGGCGGGCCGGAGCTCAAGCGCACGTTCGTAAGCCTGGCGAGCATCGTCGAAACGGTCGGCATGGCGGTAGGCGGCACCGAGGGTGCACCACAGCGATGCATCCGCAGGTTCGATGGCGATTGCCATGCCTGCGTGAACCACGGCATCCTGCGCCCTGCCGCAGGACAGGGCACGACGCGCGAGAGCGTGCATCGCCGTGACATCCCCTCTCGCCGCCAACTGAGCATCGAGGCCGTCGGCAACGCCGCCAAGGCCACGCCTGTCGAGCCATCGCGAGACCCATCGCATCAATCGGCCGCCCATCATTCCGCGATCAATTGTGTGACGGCAGATAGAGGCTTGCCATGCGAGTCAATTCGTCTGCCGTGCGCTCCGACTTGCTGGCAAGCAGCCAGAGGTTGAACTCCGCGCGACTGCGAAAGCCGTATAGGGCGACGAACCCGGCCTGTCGCACGACATCGATCAAGGTCGAAAGCGTAAACCCGCAATGGTGAGACATCCACTCCGGATTGGCCTCGACAAAGGGACGATAGCTGTACAGGATGTCGAACGGCGTGATCGGGCCGGCCGGTGACACGTAGGCCGTATCGAACATTCGGTCTTCGGCGATCATCTCTGCCGCAGACTGGACATCCGGGCAGCTGATGACAAGGAAACCGCCAGCCCCCAGCACGCGATGAAACTCCCTCAGCGCCAAGGGCACGTCATGCCAGTAGAGATGCTCGATTCCGTGGGAGGTGAATACCGCGTCAGCGAATCCATCCGGCACGACCGACATGTCCGTCATGCTGCCGACGATGTCGGGGCGCACCTGCTCGTCCGCATCCAGACGAACTTCCCTCCAAGCTGGCTCCGCTCGCTGGAACCCGGGCAGATGGATTTGTTCGATCGTAGCCTGTCCGCAACCGACATGTAGCAGGACCGGGGGGCGATCCAGGGGTTCGACTGCAGCTACCTCTTGCCGCGGCGAAGGCACATCGGCGAGGCCGTGTTGTCGTCGGAAGCGATTCAGCCAAGCCTGCGAGCAAGATGCCAACCACTCGCGAAAAACTGTCATACCCTTCCGGTAAAGGCGTTCAGCACCAGCGCAAAGACGAGCTTGCGAACGACATCGGCGGGAAACCCCTGATCGAGAAGGGTTTGCTGAAGTAGGAACGCCGAGCGCGCACGGCCGATGACTCCCAGGGAAAGGCGCTGACGAATCGCCCTGGCCTCATCGTGGAACCTACCCAGCGCTTTTGCCCAATCCTGCTCGCTCATGCGCTGCTTTTTCGGCGGGATCGAGCGATGGAACGCTGCAAGAAGCTCATCTGCAGCCCGACTCGCCTTGCTCATCCAGGCCTCGCCAAAGAAAACTGCCTCCCCCTCGAGCCTAGAGCCCAGGGATCTGCCATCGCCCCGGGTTCAGCCGGTGCAGATGATGGTCGCGACTGCAGAATTGGTAGCGGCGACGCCGCCCGAGTAGGTCAAGGTCGCGCTAACCGCTGCCCCGATCGTACTGCCGGCACAGCTGCCCTGCGACGACAACGCAAACTTGGTGGAGTCCCAGCCAACCATGCTTGAAGTCAGTGCCGCCGCGGCCGACGCAGCGCTTACCCGGACTACGCCCGCACCACCGGTACCGCGAGCCAGAACCGCGGCGGCATTCAGAGCGGCATAACTGGTCAATCCGCCAGCAGCCCCTTGGATCGCCGCCGTCTTGGCATCCGAGGACAGGTCGATGAACTTCGGTAGCGCACTCGCGGCCAAGATCCCAAGGATCACGATGACAACGACCAACTCAATTAGGGTGAAACCCTTCTGATCCATAGCGCATCTCCTTAAATATTTCGATCTAAAGTCTAATGTACCCATTCTAGCAGCTTGATGTTGTGACGGAAATCACGGGCGCAACTACAACGGTGCCACTCAATGTCGCTTCTTGATAGGAAATACGGCAGTTAGGAATCGTTCCGCCGGCAACGTCGTATGTCCTGGTACCTCCGGTTCCACCAGCGATCAATCCGTCCGCAGCGAGATTCAGTGCCGCCGCAACGTCGACTCCAGCTGCGGACGCAGCCGGATAACGATTGACAATATCAACCATCGCTCCATCCATATTGACCTTGGGTGGCGACGAAGCACAATTAACTGCGGTAGCGCTGGGAGCTGTACCCGCCAGATCAAGTTCGCAGCGCGAGCGCGCCAGCGAAACGGCGGAACGGATGGAGCCATAGATTGCATTGGCCTTGGCGATCCTCGCATCCCGCTGCGCGTCGATCAGGCGCGGCAAGGCCACTGCGGCGAGAATGCCGATGATCGTAATCACTATTACCAACTCTATAAGGGTAAATCCGCGCAACGGCGAGCCAATACGCCCCTGTTTCATGATCGGCTTCCAAGTCTGATGATTGATCGAAAGTAGCAGGCTTGCAGTCTTGCGGTCATAGGAGTAGCGGCAATCCAGCAGCCTAGTTTATGGCTATGAGGCTAGCGCCAACGGTCTTTCCCGTGGTGTCTACCCGAGCGGTATAGCGCCAGCGGAGTCTCCTGGCCTGGTCGAAGGCCTCTGGCGATCGCGGCAAATAGATCAACTCTCTCTGTCGCGGGTCATACGCCCATTGACCCACCTGTTGTACTTCAGGGTCATCGACCAGGCCACGCAGACGATGATCAAGGAACTCCAATGGGCTCGCCCGTGCCACTTCGACAATTCGATGCTCTTCGCCGCGCATGATGCGCTCGCCGATTGCCAACTGGATTCCAACGCGGATATTGCGTACGGTCAAATCGACTTCCGTACGCTCAGCGTCCGCTTGTATGGCGTTTATCCGAGCCAGCAAGATCACCGCCAGCAGGCCGAAGACAACCACTACGACGACAAATTCCAGCTTGGTGGCACCCACTTCAATGCGGCAACGGTGTTTCACTTCTTCATTGCAACCTTGCCCAAATCCCACAGCGGCAGGAATATGCCCAGCGCCAGGATCAGCACCATGATGCCCAATGACACGATCAGTATCGGTTCGATCTGCTGAGCCAGGGTCTTCAACTCATACTCGACTTCGCTTTGGTACATGTCGGAAATTTCTTTCATCATGTCATCCAACGCGCCCGACTCCTCTCCAACCGCAATCATCTGCAACACCACCGGGGTAAATACGCCAGCCGCAATCGAGGTCCGAAGGATACTTTCACCGCGCTCGACGCCGTCTCGCATTCGCTCGACCTTGTCGGAAATGTAGGCATTGTTGACCGTTTCCGCGACATTTGTAAGGGCCTGGATTATCGGCACTCCGCTTCGCGAAGCCAAGGCAAAGCTCGCGGCAAAACGCGCCAACGTCGCCTTGCGGACGATCTTTCCGGCAATTGGTATGTTGAGTTTGAACTTGTCCCAGGCGTACCTCCCTGGAGTCGTCTTCGTCCACGCCTTAAACCCGAAAACGCTGGCTACCAGGGCAAGGAGCAAAACCGGCCACCAATTGAGCATGAAATCGGAGAATCCGATTAGGATTCGGGTCATCAAGGGCAACTCGGCGCCGAAACCCTTGAACACTTTTGCGAAGGCGGGTATCACAAACATATTTACGATCACTATTGCGATCGCCATTGCAGCAACGACGAATGACGGGTAGCGCAGTGCCGACTTCACCTGCTCCTTCATGAATCTCTCGAAGGCGAGGTGATCGAACAGCCGAATGAACACCTCCTCAAGCCGACCAGTCATCTCTCCCACCCTGACCATGGACAGGTAGAACGGGGAAAAGACGGTGGGATGGCGTGCCAGCGACAGTGACAGTTCGCGCCCCGAGTCGAGGCTCTCGCGAACATCTCGCAGCACCTCCTTCATGGCAGGATTAGTGCTGGACTCTTGGAGTCCCGCCAACGAACGCATGATCGGAACACCGGAACGCAAGAGGGTATGGATCTGCCGCGAAAACAAGAGCACGTCTATATGCTCGACCTTGGGACGAAACAGCGCAATGTTCAAGTCGGCGCCCGCCAGCCCCTTATCGCCGACCGCATCGCCAGCGGCCTTGATCTCGATCGGAGTCACGCCGCGACCGAATAGCAGGTCCGCGACGGCGCCGGCACTGGCGCCGTCGAGGACGCCCTGTTCGAGGTCCCCGGCGCGATTGCGGCCGCGATAGGCGAAGTTCGGCATGCCTATTCGTCGAGCTGGGTGCTGATGCGCATGGCTTCCTCGATGGTGGTGCGCCCGCTCACGACGAGGCGCACGGCATCGCGGCGCAGCGTGTTGCCGGCCATCTGCTCGCGGCCGATCTGCATGAACTCGTTGGGGTCGCCGCGGTTCACCGCCTCGACCAGAGCATTGCTCATGTCGAGCAGTTCGGACACCGCCTGGCGACCCTGGTAGCCGGTATTCGCGCAGTGGGTGCAGCCCTGCCCGCGCTTGAAGCCGATACCATCGACGCCGTCGCCAAGCTCGGCCTTGAGCCAGAGGCGCTCGTGCGGCAGCGGCGCATGGTCGCTGGCGCAGTTTTCGCAGAGCACGCGGACCAGGCGCTGCGCCAGCACCATCTGGATCGACATCGCCACCATGTAACGCGGGACCCCCATGTCGAGCAGGCGGATCGGCGTCGACAAGGCATCGTTGGTATGCAGGGTG
>SXGU01123042.1_pt1 | contig 22187 bp, 15 predicted proteins | sample 3174531 | NCBI WGS metagenome assembly SXGU01 (sample SAMN11356863, study PRJNA531348) | freshwater metagenome | isolation source: freshwater sample F1-140 | place: China: Fuxian Lake, Yuxi | collected 2017-12-25
AACGGGTGGTACGTCTGCACGTTGGCCATCGGCTCGGGCACCTGGTGCGCGAGCAGTTCGTCGAGCGGGGTGAGTGCGGTCATGCGCGCAGTCTGTCAGCGCACGGCGACCCGATCGTCAGCCGGAGAGGAAGGCGACGATGGCGTCCTTGAACTCCTGCCGGCCCACCACGCCGAGGTGTTCACCGTGCACCAGGTGCACCTGCGCGCCCAGGATGGCCTGCGCCAGCACCTCCGGTCGTTCGGCCAACGGATCGGCGTCACCGGCGATGACCAGGGTGGGCACCGTGATGCGTTCGAGGGCGATGCGCTCGCGGTGCACTCGGTCGGCCTGGGCGGCCAGCGCCAGCAGGTCGGCGCCCGTGCTCTCGGCGAAGAACCGGAAGCTGCGCGCCGCTGGGTCGGCCACATCGGCAGGGCGGGGCGCGCGCAGCGCCGCCGCCAGCACCGACCCGTCGAAACGGACGGCGTCGGGCTTGCCCATGTCGACCACCGAGGCACCCACGCCACCCACCACCAACCGGCGCAGTCGAGCGTCGGTGGTGGCGAGGAGGAGCGCCACGATGGCACCCATCGAGTACCCGACCAGATCGACCTGCTCGAGGCCCAGGTGGTCGAGCAACTCCGCCAGATCCTGCGCCATGCGGGCTTCGCCGTAGAAGGCCGGATCGTGCGGCGTGTCGCTCGCGCCATGGCCACGGGCGTCGACGGCGATGGCAGAACGACCCGCCTCGTTCAGGGCTGCGACGGTGCCGAACGTGACCCAGTTGATGATGGAGTCGGCGGCGAAGCCGTGCTGCAGCAACACCGGTGGCTTTCCCGCCAGCGGCCGCTCGGCCGGAAAGTGGTGCGCGGCGATCGCGATCCCGTCGCTGGTCACGAACCGTTCCACGCCCTCATTGTGCACGACGACGACACCGATGCACACCCTCGCGCCATGCCGTGGTGCAGTTGTTCCGATTTCCGATGATTCCGAACAGATGTGCCGATGATTCCGACGGTGTCGTCGATCTTCCACGAGCGAATCGCTCGCGACATTTCGAAACAATGTCAATTCGACGCGAAACCGAGCTCGGGGCTGCGCACCGAGCTGACCTGGGATAGCGTCGCATTCAACTCCGTTGAGGTTCCGCGCGACCTTGGCTCCAATTGATCGAGGAGACCGCCGATGCATGTCGAGCACGGCCACGCGCCACCTTTCGTCATTCCCGATGGGGTCGATCCCACCCTGGTCGCCGACCGGATGCCCATCGCCGCCGCCATCGCCGACGCGACGGGGGAGATCATCTGGACGAACGAGGCATTCCGCACGCTCGTCGTCTGGATGCCGCACCAACACGACCCCATCGCCATCAGCACGGTCATCGACCCCGATGCCACCGGCTGGGCCGCCGAGCACCAACGTCGAGTGCTCCGCGGTGAGCCGTTCGGCGAGCCTGTCCACGCCCCGTTCCGCACCCTCTCCGGTGAGCGATTCGATGGGTTCCTTCGCCTGAGCCGCATCAGTCGCCGGACGGCCGCATCCCCCGAGGCCGAGCCGCTGTTGCTGCTCACCATCGCCCCCACCACCGGCGTTCGCTACGACCACCATCCGTTCCGTCGAGCGCTCGAACTGCAGCAGGAACTCGTGTGCGAGTGGGCACCGAACGGCACCGTGCTGTACGCCAACCGCTCCTACCGCGAGTTCTTCTCACTCGGCAGCAGCGTGGTGGGCCAGAGCCTCGACGTGCTGCTGGAGCAGCGCAGTGATCCGCCGCTCGAAGGCATGGGCGCGTCGATCCGCGAGAACATCCTCCGCGGCATCGACACGAGCGATCTCGGCTACCGCGAGAACCGCACCTATCCCAGCGGGCGCACCGTCGAATGGACGAACACCGCGGTCCGCTCCGACGACGGTTCGATGCTCTCGGTGCTGGCCGTCGGACGTGACGTCACCGACCGCACCGCCACCGAACAACAGCTCCGTCGCAACGAGGAACGCTTCCGGATGATGGCCACCCACATCTGGGACACCATCCTGCTCGTGAGTGCCGAGGGCCGGTTGATCGACTCCACCGCTCCCTATCGCGCCGACCTCGACCGCGAACCCGACTATTGGGTCGATCTCGAGCTCGCCACGGCGTTGCACCCCGACGACCGAGCTCACGCACTGCAGGCGCTCCACGACCTGGTGGCGATGGGGCCGAACGGCCAGTTGAGCATCGAGGTGCGCGCCGCCCGGGCGAACGGCGCGTACACGTGGCTGGAACTCAGCGGCACCAACCTGCTGCACCATCCCTCGATCGAGGCGTTGCTGCTGTCGGTGCGCAACATCGAGGAGCGCAAACAGTTCGAGCGCGAGCTGGCCGAGACCCACGAGCGCGAGCAACTCTCCGTGCAACGGCGAGAGGGGTTCGTGGCCCAGGTGAGTCACGAGCTGCGCAACCTGGTGCACGGCACGCTGGGCCTGAGCGAGATCCTCGCCCGCGCCGCAGTGCCGCTGGAGATCGCCGAGGTGGTGAACGCGCTGCACCGACAGTCGCTCACACTGCGCCGCATCGTCGACGACCTGCTCGACGCGGCACAGCTCGAGCTGGGCGGCGTGCAGGTGCGCGACGAGGTGGTCGACCTGGCGGAGATGTTCTCCGACATCGAACTCACGCTCGCCGGCCGCCACGTACCCGTGGTGGCGCCACCCCCGGATGCACAGTTCCGCTACGTGATGGGCGACGTCGACCGACTACGGCAGGCACTCACCAACCTGCTCAGCAATGCACTACGCCACACCCGGTTCGGTGACGTGCGCGTCGGTGTGGAACCAGGTCGCACCCGCGACGTGGTGCGCATCACCGTGGCCGACACGGGCAGCGGCATCGATCCCGACGACGTCGAACGGCTCTTCCAGCCGTACGAGCGAGGCCACGGCGAACGTTCACACGGCATCGGGCTCGGGCTCGCCGTGGCGAAGGCCAACGTGGAACACATGGGTGGTGCCATCGGGGCCATCGCTCGCGACGACGGTGCAACGTTCTGGCTGGAGTTGCGCGCGGCCCGGGCGGCCGACCCCACCCCGCTGCGCGGCATCACGCGACCGGCGGCCGCGGCGCCACTCACGCAACGGCTGTCCGTGTTGGTCATCGACGACGACCCGATCAACCGGCTCGTCGCCTCGATGCAGCTGCGCGACCTTCACGCCGACGTGGTCACCGCTGCCGGCACCGAGGAAGGCATCCAACTCGCGCGTCAACGCTCGTTCGACGCCGTGCTGTGCGACCTGAACATGCACGGCGGCGGAGGTCTGCAGTTCCTGCACGCCGTGCGACAACTCGACATCGTGCAGCCGTTCGTGACCGTGATGACCGGCGACGCCGACCCGCAGCACCGCGATGCCGCCCTGGCCGCCGGTGCCGATCACTACCTGCTCAAGCCCGCCACGCTCGACGACCTCGCCGACACGCTCGGCCGTTGCGTGCGCCCTCGCGACTGAACGCAGCGGAACCGGCAGCCGTCACCCGACGCGCAGCACCGCGTCGAGCGCCGACCACAACTCGTCGGGCACCGGTGCACCGGCCCAGGCCACATCGGCCGTGACCTCCTCGGGTGAACGCGCCCCCACCAACACGGTGTGCACCGCGGGATGCCGCAGCGCGAACTGCACCGCGGCAGCGGGCAGCGCCACACCGGCCTCGTCACACACGCGTTGCAGGCGTTGTGCCGCGGCCACCCGCTCGGCCGACGCAGTCGCGTAGTCGAACGTCGCCTCCGGCGACGGGTTGGCCAGCAGACCGCTGTTGAACACGCCGCCGAGCACCACACCCACCCCACGTGCGGCGCACTGCTCGAGCAACGCCGCACCGCTGCGGTCGAGCAGCGACCAGCGACCGGCCAGCAGCACGCAGTCGACATCGAACCGGTCGACGAAGCGCGACAGCATCTCGAACTGGTTCATGCCGCAGCCCACTCGGCCGATCACACCCTGGTCGCGCAGCGACAGCAGCGCGGGAAACGCCTCCGCAGCAGCAAGTTCCTCGAACTCGTCGGGGTCGTGCACGTGCACCACGTCGAGCCGGTCGACGCCCAGCCGCTGCAGGCTCTCCTCCAGCGACCGCAGCACACCGTCGCGGGTGAAGTCGAACACCGGGTCCACGTCGGGGATGTCGACGAACGCCGACACCGGCCGCTCGCCCTCGGTGCGCCGCAGCAGTCGTCCCACCTTCGACGCGAGCACGAACTCGTCGCGCGGCAAGCCGGCGAGCGCTCGACCGAGCCGCACCTCGGCCAGGCCGTGGCCGTACTGCGGCGCGGTGTCGAAGTAGCGCACGCCCGCATCCCATGCGGCGCTCACGGTGGCCGCTGCCTGTTCGTCGCTGACCGCAGTGAACAGGTTGCCGAGCGGTGCGGTACCGAGACCGAGCGCGGTCATCGCCACTCGGCCCCGTCGGGGTACGACAGCGCCGCGATCGATGTGGGGTGCATCTCGATGGAGTAGCCCGGTGCCTCGGGCAGCACGTACGCGCCGTTGCGCACGGTGGCCGGGTGGAGGAAGTGCTCGTGCAGGTGGTCGGCCCATTCGGTGGTGCGATCGTCGAGCGACCCGCTGATGCACAGGTAGTCGATGACCGAGATGTGCTGCACGTACTCACACAGCCCGATGCCACCGGCGTGCGGGCACACCGGCACACCACGAGCCGCGGCGAGCAACAGCACAGCGAGCACCTCGTTCAACCCCCCGAGGCGGCACGCATCCACCTGGCAGTAGTCGATGGCCTCGGCCTGCAGCAGCTGTTTGAAGATCAGCCGGTTCGCGGCGTGCTCACCGGTGGCCACACCGACGGGCCGCACCCCACGTCGGATGACCGCATGGCCCAGCACGTCGTCGGGATGCGTCGGCTCCTCGATCCACCGCAGGCGGTACTCGCCGAGCTGGTTCGTCCAGTCGATGGCCTGCTGCACGTCCCACACCTGGTTCGCGTCGGCCATCAACTGCCGATGGTCGCCGATCTCCTCGCGCATCACCTCGCACCGCCGCCGATCGGAGACGACGTCGATGCCCACCTTGGTCTTGAAGCTGTTCCACCCGAGCGCGAGTGCCTCCTGGCAACGGCGCCGCACCTCGTCCTCCGGGTAGCCCAGCCAACCGGCCGACGTGATGTACGCCGGGTAGCCATCGCGACGCAACTGCGCGAGGCGCTCAGCCTTGCCCGCCTGCATGCGTTGCAACATCTCGAGCGCACGCACCTCGTCGACCTCGTCGCGCAGATAGCGGAAGTCGATGCAGTCCACCAGCTGCGCCGGCTCCATGTCGGCCACCAATTGCCACACCGGCACGCCACGCTCCTTGGCCCACAGGTCCCACACTGCGTTCACCAACGCGGCGGTGGCCAGATGGATGACGCCCTTGTCGGGGCCCAGCCACCGCAGCTGCGAATGGTTGGTCACCGAACGCCAGAACGCACCCATCGAGTCGGTGAGATCGCTCAACTGCCGACCCACCACCAACGTGGACAGCGCCTCGATCGCGGCGCAGCACAGCTCGTTGCCCTTGCCGATGGTGAACGTCATCCCATGGCCCTCGTGCGCGCCATCGGTGTGCAGCACCACGTACGCCGCCGAGTAGTCGGGATCGGGATGGTTGGCATCGGAGCCGTGCAGGAACGCCGACGTGCGCGCCCGCAGATCGTGAGTGGTGACGGCGACGATGGTGGTCATGTGACGTCCTGTCGGTGAAGGTGGTCCTGAGAACATAAGTTCTCAGGACAGGGAAGGTGGACACGATGAGTGGACGAGTGGTGGTGATCACCGGCGCAGCCGGCGGCATCGGCAGCGCAATGATGCAGCGGTTCGCGGATCAGGGCGACACACCGGTGGGCCTCGACCTCGCCGACGGCTTCGACGTCACCGACCCGGCACAGTGCCAGGCCGCGGCCGATCGCATCGTGGCCGAGCACGGTCGCATCGACGTGTTGTGCAACAACGCCGGCATCAGCGCTGTCGGTGACGTGGTGCAGAGCACGCCCGACGACTGGCAGCGCGTGTTCGCCGTGAACGTGTTCGGCGTGGCCAACATGTCGCGAGCGGTCATCCCGCACATGCGAGCGGGCGGCGGTGGCGCCATCGTGAACACCTGCTCCATCGTGGCCACCACCGGCCTGGTGCAACGGGCGGTGTACGCGAGCTCGAAGGGGGCGATCCAGGCGCTCACCAAGGCGATGGCCGCCGACGAGGTGCACCACGGCATCCGGGTCAACTGCGTGTCGCCCGGCACCGTGGAGAGCCCGTGGGTGCAGCGACTCGTCGCCGCCACCGACGACCCAGCGGCCACCTACGAGGCGCTGCGCAAGCGCCAGCCGATGGGCAGCCTGGTCAGCTGCGAGACCGTGGCCGACGCCGTGGTGTACCTGGCCGCACCCACCACGTTCACCACCGGCATCGACCTGCTGGTCGACGGTGGCATCAGCGGCATCCGCATCGTGGACGCGACATGACGTTGCGCGTGGCCCTGGTGGGCGGCCCGATGTACGACCACCTGTACCGACTGCTCGACGACCACGACGTGGAGATCGTGGTGCACGCCGACCACCCGACGCTCAATCGTGAGGTCGCGGCGATGCTCGGCAACGGCGAGCGCATCGACCTGTTGGCCACCCACAGCAAGTACGCGCCGTCGCAGGCCCACTGGCTACAACCGCTCGACGGTCTGGTGGAGACACACGGGCTGGCGCCGCTGGCGGTCGACCTGTGTCGGTTCGAGGGCGCGCAGCTGTGCGTGCCGCGACTGATCGACGTGCGCATCCTGTGGTGCCGCACCGACCGCCGTGGGCCGGCACCCTCGACGTGGGAGGACGCCGCCGAGGGCCGCGCCGTGTTCGGGTTCCCCGGTCGCGAGTCGGGGCTGTTCGGCACGTTCTTCGAACTCGTCGTGGGCGCGGGCGGTCAACTGTTCGACGACGAAGGACGGCCCACCATCGCGTCGCCCGAAGCCGAGGCCGCGATCGACACGCTGTGCCGCCTGGCGGCCCGCGCGCCGGCCGACCTGCCGACGTGGCACTACGACCAGGTCGACCGTGCGCTGCTCGACGGTCGCATCGATGCGGCCGGCGTGTGGCCGGGCGGTTGGGGCCCCATCCGCGACAGCGGGCTGGCGGGCAAGCTCACCCCGCACCCGTATCCCTCGGGGCCAGCACGGCGCGTCAGCTACGCCGGTTGCCATGCCTGGGCCATCCCCACCACGTGTGCCGATCGACCCGCTGCGCTCGATCTGTTGCGCGTACTCACCAGCACCGAGACCAACGCACTCGATGCCCACGGCGGCAACGTGTGCGCCGATGTCGCCGCGTTCGCCGCGGTGGAACCGGTGGACGACATCGACCGCCAGCGCCTCGAGATCACCGCCGCCACCATCGAGACCGCGATGATCACGTACCCGCCGCACCCACGCTTCCCCGATGTGGAGGACGCCGGCTGGCAGGCCATCCACGACGCCCTCCGCGGGCTGCGGGCGGCCGGGCCCACGGTGCGCGAGATCCAGGCACGCGCCGAGGCGGTGCTGGGCGCCAGCTGATCCATCGGTCACCGATCGCAGCCCCTCGCTAGGGTGCGCCCGTGGGCGCGCACGAACCCGAGCATCAACACGGTCATCAGCACGGTCATCACCATCACCACGACGACGGGTTCGACTGGGATGCGATGGCCGACCGCCTCGATCTCGACGCGGCCATCGTGGAGCCCATCACCCGTGCGGTGATCGCCGACCTCGCCGAGCCGATCACCCAGGTGCTCGACGTGGGATGCGGGCCGGGGGCCGTGGCGCTCACCATCGCGGCGCTGCTGCCGAACGCGTCCGTGACGGCGCTCGACTCCTCCGCGCCCCTCCTGACACGAGTACGCCACCGGGCCGAGGCCGAGGGTGTCGCCCATCGCATCCACACCGTGGAGGGCGACCTCGACCACGAGCTGCCCACGTTGCCATCCGCCGACCTGGTGTGGGCGGGCATGGTGCTCCACCACGTGACCCAACCGGTCGCCACGCTGCAGCGTCTGCACCGTCGGCTCCGACCGGGCGGCACGCTGGCGATGATGGAGTTCGGGCGCTCGCCCTCGGTGTTGCCCGCCGACGACCCGCTGATCGCCAGCGGCACCTGGTCGCGGTTCCAGGCCGCCACGACGGCCGCGTTGAACGATCGGCTCGGCCTCGATCCGGTGGCCATCGACTGGCCGGCGCTGCTGGCCGTGGCCGGCTTCGTCGACATCGACGACCGCGACCTGGAGGCCACCCACCCGACCCCGCCCTCCTCCACCGTGCGAGCCTGGCTGGTGCCCCACGTGGAACGCGGCGTCGAGATGGCGGGCGATCGTCTCGATGCCACCGATGCCGACGCGTTGCGAGCGTTCGCGGCCCGGGTGCCGCACCGCGACGACCTCGCGGTGGTGGCCCGGCGGCGCATCGTCGTGGCCCGCCGCCCCGCCACCTGATGATCCGACGACACCACCACAGTTGTGGGCGAATCCGTCCACCGTGCGGTACGGTGACCGACGGTGGATGACGACACCTCTGGTAGCCCGCCGCCCTTCGTGGCCGACCTCGCGACGCAACTCCCTGCCGCGGCCGGGCTCATCGATGCCGATGGTTTCGTGGTGTGGGCGAACGACGAGTGCAGAGCGTTGTTCGGATGGGACCCGACGACCAAGCCGCGCCTGCATCTCAGCGAGGTGCTCGACCCCGAGGTGTTGGCCTTCGCGCACGACGCCCAGGTGAAGATGCAGCGTGGTGAACTCACCGAACTCCGCGTCCACGCCCACCTGGTGAGTCTCGACGGCACACGGTTCGACGCCCAGACACGGGGCAAGGTGGTCCGCTTCGGCCCCGACCAACAGCTGGGCATGTTCGGCATCATCACGCCGTTCGTCGGCGGAGCGTTCGACAGCCCGTACCGCCGAGCGCTCGACCTGCAGCGCGAGCTGATCTGTGAATGGTCGATCGACGGCACGATCATCTACTGCAACGGCGCCTATCGCGAGTACTTCGGCTTCGACGACTCGGTCCTCGGCCGCAACCTCCACGACTTCGTGGACGCCGACGGCGAGACCGATCCCGACGCGACGATGGCCCGGTTCCTCGCCGGCGAACACACCGTGCTGGTGATGCGCCACTACGACGACGGTCGGTCGATCGAATGGGCGAACACCCTGGTGCGGTCGGCGCGCGGTGTGCCAGTGTCGGTGCTGGCCGTGGGCCGCGATGCCACCGAGCGGTTGCGGGCCGAGGACACACTGCGCCGCAACGAAGAGAAGTTCCGAGCGATGGTCACCTACATCTGGGACTCCATCCTGCTGCTCGACGCCGACGGCAACCTCCTCGATGCCACGTCCTCGTACCGCAGCGACCTCGGCTACCCGCCCGGCCACTGGGACGCCTCGTCGCTGCCGGATGTGCTGCACCCCGACGATCGTCCCGCCGCCTATGCGGCCCTCGCCTCGTTGGTCCAGGGCGGTCCGCAGACCGAAGCGTGGCTGGAACTGCGGGCACAGCGGTCCGACGGCAGCTACAGCTGGCTGGAACTCAACGGCATCAACCGGCTCGACGACCCGTCGGTGAACGCCCTCATCATCACCGTGCGCAACGTGGACCGCCGCAAGCAGATCGAACGCGAACTCGCCGAACGCAGCGCCGAGGCGCAGGCTGCGCTGCGCCGCCGCGTCGGCTTCGTGGCGCAGGTGAGTCACGAGCTCCGCAATCCACTGCACGGCATGCTCGGTCTCAGCGAACTGCTCGCCAACGCCGACCTGCCCCCCACGTTGGCCGATGCCGCATGGGCGCTGTACCGCCAGTCCACCACCATGCGCCGCATCGTCGACGACCTGCTCGACATGGCGCAGTTGGAGGTGGGCAACCTCAGCATCTCGCTCGAGCGTGTCGATGTGCAGTTCGTGTTCAACGACACCTCGGTGGTGGCCCGCGAGATCAGCCGACCGGGCGTCGAGGTCATCACCGTCGACCCGCCGCCTGCGCTGCGCGCGGTGATCGCCGACCCCGACCGTGTACGCCAGGCCGTCGCCAACCTGCTGTCGAACGCGTGCAAGCACACCGAGCACGGATGGGTGCGACTCGAGGCCGTGCGCGGCGACGCGCCCGACACGGTGCGCATCGTGGTCAGCGACACGGGCTCGGGTGTCGACGCCGACGACGTGGCCCGACTGTTCCAGCCCTACGAGCGCGGCGCGCGCGACGGCGTGTCGGGGGTGGGCCTCGGTCTCGCCATCGTGAAGGGCACCATCGAGGCGATGGGTGGCACGGTGGGCGGGTCGCCGCGCGATGGAGGCGGTTCGGTGTTCTGGATCGAACTGCCCGCCGGCACCCACGTTCCGCAGGTGCCCACTGCCCCCACCGGTGCCGCCGCCACGGAGTTCCCACTGCGCGTGCTGGTGGTCGACGACGACCCGGTGAACCAGTTGGTCGCCACGCTGCAACTCCGCAAGCTCGGTGCCGAGGTCACCACCGCATCGAGCGGTGAGGAGGCGTGGGGTCTCCTGCGCGTGCAGTCGTTCGACGTGGCGTTCATCGATGTGCAGATGCCGGGGATGAACGGGCTCGACCTCGTGCGGCTCACACAGTCGCTGCCGTCACCGCGTCCGCTCACTGCCGTGATGACGGCGAGCGCCACGGCAGCCGATCAGCAGGCGGCCCTCGATGCGGGCGCCGACGTGTTCGTCACGAAGCCCGCCGGTGCCGCCGACGTGCGCGACGTACTGCAGCGTCACCTCGACACTCGCGGCTGACGAGCGGCTAGCAGGACGCGAGTTCGGCCTGCCGGGTGGGCACTTCCATCCCGTCGATGGCCTGCCGCCAGTGACGGGCCCGCAGCGTGAACACCCAGAACCCGACGAGCCCGATGGCAGCACCGGCACCGAACGCGACGCGCATGTTGAACGAGTCACCGAGGATGCCGATGAACAGCAGGCCCGAGCCGTACGACACGCCGAGCGTGGCCTGCATGAGCGACATCACACGACCACGGCTGGCCGGGGGCGCGTCGCGCTGGATGACGGCCGAGAGGGCGATGAACATCGACGACCAACCACCGCCCAGCACCATGGCCACGGCGACGACCCAGGCCAAGTTGGGCGACACCGCGTACGACGCGAGGGCGGCCGAGACGGTGATGGCCAACCAGCCGACGATGGTGGAGCGGCCGTAGCGGGCCGCGAGCATGGTGACCAGGATGCCGCCGATGATGGCGCCGATGCCCTGCGCCGACGCGACGATGCCCACCATGCCCGTGCCGCCGTCGAACGTGCCCTGCACGTAGATGGGGATGAGACCCATGAACGGGACGATGGTGGTGTTGAAGAGCGCGAGCATCACCAAGGCGTGCCAGCAGCCAGGCGTGGAGCGCATCGCGTGCACCCCACCGAGCAGGCGTTCGCGCACCGTGCCCGCCGCGCCGTGCGGCCGGAACGGTCGACGCACCAGCGACACCGCGGCCGCCATGACCACGAACGAGAAGGCGTTGAACCCGATGGTCCACGCCGGGCCCACGGCCAACACCATCGCCGAGCCGAGCACCGGTCCGATGACACGGCCGCTGTTCCACGAGTACACCCCGAGCGACACCATCTGCATCAGCTCGTCGGCCGGCACCAGATCGGGCTGCATCGCCGCGTACGACGGTGCACCGGTTGCCCCCGCTGCACTGCCGACGAGGATGAGCAGTGTGAGCACCCACGGCGTGCGCACGCCGAGCCCGAGCGTCACGGCCAGGGCCGTGGTGACGGTGGCCTGCGCGACGAGCGCCACGGCGAACACCTTGCGCCGGTCGTAGCGGTCGGCGAGGAGGCCACCGAGCGGGGAGGCGATGCCCTGCGGCATGAACGTGGCCAGCGCCACGAGCCCGGTCTGCACCGCACTGCCGGTGCCCGCCGCCACGAGGCTGCCCACCACGATGAGCTGCACCCACGTGCCGATGTCGCTGATGACGGCCGCGCCCCACAGCAGGCGCACGGCGCGGTGGCGCAGGGGGACGAACGGATGGTTGCTCACGACAACCACCCAGGCTACCGACGTGGGGCTCCGGGACCGGGGTGCTTATCGTGCGTCGTCCGACACACCCGTGTCGGCGCCGGCGGTCTCGATGATGGCCCGCAGGTGCGGCCACGCCGCCTTGAAGCCGGCGTGCAACGGCCGGCTCATCACCTGGTCGAGCGGCACCCACGCCACGTCGTCGGTCTCGAAGTTCATCGACGCGCCGAACGACTCGTGCACCTCGAGCACCACGGTGGTGTACGTCCAGTCGTCGGCGGGGGCGAACACGTACTCGCCGAGCAGTCGATGGTGCGCGGGAATCTCGCCCACTTCCTCCGACGCCTCGCGCAGCGCGGCCTCGAACGGGGTCTCGCCCTCGTCGATCGCACCGCCCGCGCAACTCCATGTACCGCCCTCGTGCGCCATGGCCGAACGCTGTTGCAGCATCACCAGCGACCCGTGATCGGCATCGGCGAGCACGAACAGCACACCGGCTGCGCCGAACACTCCCCAGCGCACGTGCCCGTCGGAGCAGCGCATGAACCCGTCACCCGATCGGCGGTGCCACATGGGCGCCGACCCTACGGCACGGCACAGCCCGAGTGGGTACTCGCACCCCCCGGGCGAGTACCCACCCCGGCCGATCAGGCGCGGGCTCGGCGAGGCGAGCGGCGCAAGGAGAGCACGAGATAGCCGATGTCGAGCAACAGCAACGCGGCGAGCAACTGCACGAGCATGCTGCCCGTGGAACCGGTGACCACCAGTTCACCGGCGAGGGTGGTGGTCGTGGGCACGGGCCCGCCGGCGTCGACGATCGTGGTCGTGGTGGCGGTGCTGTCACCCACGGCCAGGCTGCTCACGAACGCACCGCCCTTGGTGGGCTTGCACACGAAGACCACCGGACTCGGCAGTCCGATGCTGACGCTGACGTTGGCGCCGTACATCGAGAAGTCCATCTTCCCGCTGCGAGCCGTCCACTGCATGTCGGCCACGGTGAAGCTCACCGTGGTGGGCTTCGCAGTGCCGTCGGCGTTGGTGGTGACGGGAATCGTGAGGTTGATCTTCGGCGAGTCCTGCGTGGTCTGCTGGGTGTTGGTGCCGGTGATGGCCAGGTCGAGCGTGCCCTTGATGCTGGTGCCCGGCGTGATGAGCCCGAAGTTGATGCCGGTCTGGAACACGCCGGCCGGGATGGTGACCTTCCAGGCCATGTTCGACACCTTGAACGTCGAGTCGGCGTCCACCTGCGACGGTGCGGTGCCCGAGCCCTCGAACGTCAGCTCACTGAGATCGGGGGTGACGCTGTTCTTGCACGACGTGGTGTACGTGGCGGCACCGCTCACGGGACCGGGCGCCGTCGTGGTGGTGGCCGGGATGGTGGTGGTGGCCGCCTCGGTGGTGGTGGGGCCCGCCGTGGTGCCGGGTGCGGTGGTACCCGGTGCCGTCGTGCCGGGTGCGGTGGTACCCGGTGCCGTGGTACCGGGCGCCGTGGTCGTGGTGGCGCCGCCACCCGTGACCGTCACGGTGGCGAACGGCCCGGCGGTGGCGGCCGTGACCGTGGCGCCACCCACGGCCGAGGTGCCGGCCTGGCAGTCGAAGTTGGCCTTGATGAGGCCGCCGGCCACCTGGGCGCTGATGAACACGCCGCCCTGCGGGGTGACGGCTGCGGGGCCGACCTGGCCGGCCGGGATGGCGGGCAGCGAGCCGGGGGCTCCCTGTGCGAACTCGATGTTGCCGCCGAGCGGGGTCCAGGTGGTGTCGGGGAGGCTGAGGTTCAGGTTGAGCGGTGTCGCGGTCTCGTCACCGTTGCCCGGGATGCCGTTCGGGTCGGAGATGGTGGTGCTCACCGACGCGGTGAACGTGACCACCTGCTTGGCCTCGGCGGTGTTGGTGCCGGCGAGCGCCACCCAGCCCTTCACCGGGATGGTGTTGGCGCCGGTGGTGAGCAGACCGAGGTTGTAGCCCGAGACGAGCAACGTGGCCGGCACCGCCGCGGTGAAGTTCACACCACTCAGAGTGACAACACCACCACCAACGCTGGCCGGGTTGGGCGCGCCACTCCCCGTGAGCGAGATGGTGATGTCGCTGAACGTGCCGGTCGCGTTGCTCTTGCACGCGTTCGTCGCCGAGGCCGCCACCGCCGTGCGGCGCGACGGGCCGACGACGACTGCGGCAGCGAGCGCGAACGACAGCAGGACCAGCAAAATCAAGGCCCCCCGCTGGTGGCTGCGCATGATCGATTCCCCTTGGTGTGGCTCGGATGCCCGCGTCCCCACGACGGGCAGGGCGTCACCTCACCACGGCTCGCGCACAGTTGTCAAGGCTGACGACCAAGGTCGTACCGTCAATTTCCCCGCAAGGGGGGCTTGACGAACGGACCGATCAGCCTGGTATGTTGCCGCCAAGCCCACCACGTTCCGTGGCGAGCGACAGCCACGGGAGGGGACGTCGGCAGACGGCTCGTGGAAGCGATGGAAGAGCATTCAGCAAGCGCGGTTCACCGTTCTTGCCTTTCGTCGTGTTCCAGGGGGCTTCGGCACTTCCTCGACAGTGGTGCACATCCGAGCCACCAACATCGAACCAGGGAGTGATCCTCTTGCAATCAACCACCAGGCGCAGAGGCGCCGTCGCTGCGATCGCAGGCCTCCTGGCCGCGGTCGTCGCCGTAGGCGGCGCGACCGGAGCGGTCCAAGCCGCACCGGGCAGCCTCGCCACCATGAACACCTGCCAGAACAACGCCAACGGCAACTGGGCCGACATCCAGTGGACGCTCTCCGGCACGGCAGCGCCGAACCCGCAGACGCTCGGCTCGGGTGATGTCACCCTCTCCGGGGCCACCATCGTCGGCGAGATCCCCGCCGCCATCCTCGTGGCCGGGTACAACCTCGGCGTGCTCACCACCGGCGCCAACGCCATCCCGACCAAGATCTGGGTGGCCCGCTCGGCCACCAACGTCGATGTCGGCAGCGGCGTGAAGGGCACGGCCACCCGGGTCGATCTGCTCGACCTGCCGACGCAGCTGTTCACCACCATCACCGACCCTGACGGCGTGCCCGGTGGCACCGGTCCCGGCGGCGCCGACGAGACGGCAACCCCGATCTCGGTCAGCCAGCCGCTGCCCGACTGGACCGTCACCCCGCTCGGCGGCAACGTGAACTTCTCGCAGAGCACGCCCGGCGCCATCGGCCCGCTGCCCATCGGTACCGGCGGCGCCAACGTGGCCACGGTCGGCAGCATCTTCACCCAGTCCGTCGTCGCCGGCGGCCTCATCAAGGTGAACTTCGACTGCCAGCCCGGCACCACCACGCTCGCCGTGCCGCCTGCCACGCAGAACACCCCGGTGCCGGCGGCGTCCATCAGCCCGTTCGAGGTGGGCGAGGTCGTCGCGCCGCCGACCGCCCCGACGTGCACCAACGAGAGCGTCAGCGTGGGCGTGGGCCAGACGGCCACCGTCGACCTGCGTGACAACTGCGAGGACGTGAACGAGGCACAGGGCGGCGGTTCGCCGTTCACCTTCACCCTCGGTGCGGTCTCGGCCGGCACGCTCGACCCGACGGCCACGAACGGCGTGTACACGTACACGGCGCCGGCCACCGATCCGGGTGCACCGGTGGTGGTCACCTTCACGGCCACCGACACGAGCGGCCTCACCAGCGCCGCCGGCTCCACCATCAGCGCCACGGTGCTCGCCAACCAGTGCGATGCCACGGCCGAAGCCTGCGACCTCACGCAGATCGTCGCCCAGCCGGTCGTCGGCACCACGATGTCGATGTCGAAGGTGCCCGGCGCCATCGTCATGTCGCCCGTCGTGTTGAACGGTAGCGAGCAGGTCTCGACCGGTGCGCTGAACACCATCACGGTCACCAACGCCCGCGGCACGGCCGCCGCCTGGTCGGTCACCGCCTACGTCACCGACCTCGGTGCGGCGGGTGCTCGTACGTTCGAGCCCCTCCCCGGCGTGGTGGTCCCGCTGTGCTCGCTGGCCGGTGCCGGCCCGTTCGCCGCCAACCCGACGTTCGCCGCCACCATCGACAGCGACCGCCTGTGCATCCCCGGCGACAACCTCGGCTGGACCCCGGCTGCGGCCGTGGCGCACAACGACATCCCCGGTGATGTCGCCGCCGTCACGCCCGGTGCCGCCAGCGCCGCCTCGCCGGCGGACTGGCTCGCGGCCCTCGTGGCAGCGGGCAACACCGCCGATCCCGCACAGGGTGTCGACGGTCTCGGTGGTCTGCTCGGCGCCAAGACGCTGTGCTCGGCACCGGTGAACCAGTCGGGTGGCACGTTCACCTGCAACGCCTCCCTGTACCTCGGTGTCCCGGCCTCGGCCGGTGCCGGTACGTACACGGGCGGTCTCGTGCTGACGCTCGCCTGACCTCGGTCGGGCGAACGCCACACAACCTGCAAGAAAGTACGACGAGCGGGTGGGATCCCGGGCAACCGGGGTTCCACCCGCTCCCATTGCAAGAACAAGGACGGGAAGCAATCGTGGAGCTCGGACGGAAGCGGCACCACCTCCGGCGCAGCGCAGCAGTGATGATCGCCCTGCTGGTCGGTACGACGTCGATCACGGCGGCGGCACCCGCCACGGCCCGTCCGTCGGCCACCCCGCCCACCGACGAGACGGCCACCGACTCGCCCGGCAGTTTCGCCGTCCAGCCGTCGGGCGAAGCCGGCCCGGGAGGTCGCGACTTCTTCATCTACACCTTGAAGGTGGGCGAGCTCTACGGCGACACCGTGGCGATCTCGAACCTCGGCACCGAGCCGGCCACCTTCGTCATCTACGCCACCGACGCGCAGAACACCACCGACGGCTCGTTCAGCCTCATGCGTGAGGAGGAGGAGCCCACCGACATCGGCACCTGGGTGGAGCTCGGCGCCACGCAGTGGACCGTGGAACCCGGCACCTACGTGAACATCCCGTTCAGCATCTCGGTGCCCGACGACGCCGCCGCCGGCGACCATGTCGGCGCCATCGTCGCCCAGAAGATCGACGACCCCGACAACCCGAACGACGGCATCGGGCTCGACGTGCGCGTGCGCGTCGGCGCACGCCTCTACGTACGGGTCGACGGTCCCGTGAACCCGTCGCTGGCCATCGACCGCTTCGACGTCATCTACGACGCGCCGTCCACACCGTTCGGCACGCGGAACGCCAAGATCCTGTACACCCTCACCAACACCGGCGACATCCGTCTGGCGCCGATCGCGAACCTCGAACTCTCGGGACTCTTCGGCCTCGGCTCGTCATCGTTGCCCGAACGGCAGATCCCCGAGCTGCTGCCGGGCAGTTCGATCGAGATCGCCGAGACCGTGACCGGCGTACGGCCATGGGTGCGGCTCACCGCCGACCTGGAGGTGCGCGCCGACGATGCCGCCGTGCTCGTGACGGCATCGGTCACCCACTGGGCGGTGCCGTGGTTGAGCATCGTCATCCTCGGTGTCGTCGTGCTGGCCCTCGTCGTCTGGCGACTGGTCGCACGCCGCCGGAAGCGGGCCACCGCCTGATGCGACGACCCGGCGCTGCCGCGGTGCGACGAGTGGTCGCGGGCACGATGCTCGCGGCCGTTGCCGTCGCGGGCCGCAGTGCTGCCGCGCCGCCGCCCACCGAGCCGGCGGCATCGACCGACGACCCCGTCATCGAAGTCGTCGACAGCTCGGTCGTCGGCGACACGGTGGTGCCCGGCCAGACGTTCAAGGTGGAAGGCCGCGGCTGGCCCGCCAACGTGCTCGTGCAACTCGAGGTGTGCGGTGCCGAGGCGCGCTCCGGGTCATCGGACTGTGCCGTCGACACTGCGCAGGTGGTGGCCAGCGGCGACGACGGCACGCTGCGCGGCCGCGTGCCCGTGGTGATCCCGCCGTCACCGTGCCCGTGCGTGATCCGCGCGCTCAGCCAGACCGGCACGGCCACGGCCACCACGCCGGTGGAGGTGCCCGGCGCACCGTCGAGCCATCCCGGCGACGGCACCGTGGTGGCACCCACGCTGCGCCGCCTGGAGGTGGAGAAGGTGGTGCTCCGCGGCGACGACACGTGGCGCACCTGGCTGGGCGTCGGTCCGCAGCGCACGTTCGAGTTCGAGGTCGTCAACACCGGCAGTGTGCCCGTGAGCGATGCGACGGTCATCCTGTCCGCCGGCCCCATCGACGACCCCGACGGCTTCGTGCCCCCGGTGCGACTCGACCGCCTCGAGGTCGGTGAACGGCGCAGCGTGTCGGTACCCATCCAGTTCCCTGCGCTCACGTGGGGCGAGCAACAGGTGCGCGCGGTGATCAACGGCACGTCGGCACCCGTGGCCTTCTCGGCCACCACCACTTCGTATCCGTGGTTGCTCATCATCGTGCCGGCGGTGCTGTTGCTGCAGTTGCTGCTGGTCACCGTGCGCAACCTCGTACGCCGACGTCTCCACGATCTCGACGAGGTGCCCGAGGCACCCGACCCCAACACGCCGGCCGACGATGCCCTGATCTGTGTGGTCGAGTACGCGCTCACCATTCCATCCCCCGACGGCGTCGCGCCGACCGTCGAACACCGGACCGAAGTGGTGCGCAGCACCGCGGCGGTGCGCCAGTTGGTGCTCGACTCGCTGCGCCTCGACGAGACCAGCAGCGCCGAGGCCGACCCGAGTGATGCATCGACCGACGAGCTGACCGACGACGAATCGGGTGACGTCGTCCAGATCACCTCACCCGCACCGCCCGCCGCACCGGCGATCGTCATCAGCAGCATCACGCTGCTCGCCGATGCCGACGCCAAGGTGGGCGAGTCGTACCACGCCTGCGACGTGCTCTGCGGCTGGATCGAGACCACGTTCGCCGAGAGTTCGCACCCCGCCGCCAGAGCGCTCACCCTGCGCCGCCATGTCAGCCCCGGCGGCAACGCGGGTGCAGCGGCAGCCTCGGGCATGGGCATGGTGCCGCTGTCGGTGATGGTGCGTGCCCCGCACGTACGCGCCGTTGCGTGAGCCGCACGCAGGGAGCCGGTCCGAACACAAGAGACGGCGGCCCCACGAGAGGGTCGCCGTCCCTTCTCCGAGCCACCGGAGATCACCACCAAGGCTAACGACCATCGGCGGGAAACACTGCGCGGCCACCACCACGGAGGGCCGGGGCTCGGGTACGCTCGGCGCGACGTGACCTGGCGACCAGGTGATGGGGAGCTCACACACATGGGACTGTTCAGCAAGAAGCCGAAGCCGGCACCGACCGACGACGTCGACGCCAGCGCGCCCACACCGGCCGCCGGCCTACCGGCCCCTGCGATGCCCAGCGCCGCGCCGGCCCCGGCGGCGGCGAAGCCGTCGAAGAAGTCGAAGAAGGCCACCATCGATCCGGTCGACTTCCTGAACCTGCGCGCCGAGCTGATGGACATGAAGGCCCGGCTGATGGCCGCCGAGCAGTCGCGCGCCATCGTCGAGAGCCGCCTCGCCGCGCTCGACGCCACCGCCCTCGCACTCTCCAGCGAGCAGGCCGGCTCCACGGGTGCCGCCGAGCGACTGGCCGAGCTGGAGGCCAAGGTGGCCGAGCTCGGCCAGCACGGCGACACCGGCGACGGTGGCGACGACATGGCCGCCGTGGCCGCACTGCAGGCCGACCTGCAGGCCCGTATCGACGAACTCGCCGGCCGGGTGGAGCAGCAGCAGGCCGCTGCCGAAGCCGCCACCGCCGCAGCGGAGGCCGCCACCGTGGCCGCCTCGTCGGCGAGTGCCGCACCCGCTGCTGCCGTCGTCGACCCCGAACTGGCAGCGAAGCTCGATGCCCTCGAAGCCCAGGTGGCCCAGGCCACCGCCGCCGCCGAAGCGGCACGCGCCGAGGTGGCGGCGAAGGCCGAGGCACCCTCGTCGTTGCTGTTCACCCCCGCAGCCGCACCGGCCGCCGACCCCGAGGTGCTCGCCCGGCTCGACGCCCTCGGCGACCGGGTCGCGGCCATCGAGCCGTTGCACGAACGCAGCACCCAGATCGACGACCTCGCGCTGCGGGTGGCGCAGATCGACATCCTTGCGGGCCAGCTGTCGCAGCTGAACGCGCGGGTGAGCGCCCAGGCCGAGTTCGGCGCCCAGCTCAGCGCGATGCGCGACCGCATCACGGAGCTGCAGGCATCCACCGAGTCCCGGCGCGAGGCAGCACTGGTGGCGAACGACGATGCCGAGCTGCGCGATCGGGTGAACACCCTCACCGACCGCATGGTCGCCGCCGAGGCATTGGCCGCCCAGCTGGGTCTGCTGGCCGAGCGCGTCGCTGCCACCGACGCCACCGCACGGCACGCGAGCGAGCAGGTCGCAGCGCTCGAGCAGCGGGTCGACTCGGTGGGCACCGAGTTGGCCAATCAGATCAGCGAGCTGGGCCGCGACATCGACGGCCTCGCCGAACGCACGGCCGATGTCGCCTCGGGCACCGTGAGCGACGAAGTGATGGCGGCGCTGCGCAGCGGGCAGATCAAGCTCGCGAACGAGCAGGCCCGCTATGAGATCGCGTTCCGCGAGGATCTGGCGGCGCTCGCCGAACACGTGCGCCGCAACCCTCCGCGAGCCTGATCAGCCCATCAACTCCAGCGCCTGGGCCACCAGGTCGCGGGCTTCGGCGATCTTCTGCTCGTACGTGGCGAGGTCCTTGTTCTCGAGCGCATCGTCGGCCTCGTCGAACAACACCTGCGCCTGCTCGAGCAGTTCCTGCGCCGTCGCATCGGTGGTGGGCGGCGGCTGCTCGCCCGGATCGGTGGGCGTGCTGCCGATGACGTCGCCGACTTCTGCCGAGAACCCCGACAGCACCTGCGACAGGGCGTCGCCGATGGACACGCCGATGCCGACCTTGCCGTTGTAGTTCACCACCATGCGGCGCAGCAGCGGCTGCCCGGCGGTGGTGGACTCCACGTACAGCGGTGCGATCCACACCACGCCGCTGGCGACCGGGATCATCTGCAGGTCGCCGAACGCCACCTGCGAACCCTGCTGGCCGAGCAGGGTGATGGTCTCGGACACCTTCGTGTCGGTGGCCATGGCCGCGCCGATGCTGTTCGGGCCCTCGGGCAGTGCGTCGAGCGGGAACTCGTACGCGACGAGCCGGCCATAAGTGGCCGGATCGCTGCTCGCGGTCATGTACGCGATGAGTTCCTTGCGCTGGTCGGTGGTGCTGAACGGCTGGAACGGCCGGTACAGCTCGAACGATGCCGTGCCGTCGCCGGCACCGTGGAACATCGTGTAGTACGGCACGAACCGAGCGGCGTCGCTCTCGCCCGCGAAGTCGTTCGGGGCGCCGGTGGCAGTGGTGTTCAACGTGGCGGGGTCGACCCCCGAGCCACCGGGTTCGGCCGTGGCGGCCAACGCCACCGACCACGCGCCACGACGGTCGAAGAAGTCGTCGGCGTCGAGGCGGTACTTCGAGTAGGCCGCGGTCTGGATGCGGAACAGCTCCTCCGGGTACCGGAGGTGGTCGGCCAGCCCGGCGGGCATCGCCGAACGGTCGACGAACAGGTCGGGGAAGGCCGAGCGCCACACCTGCAGCACCGGGTCGGCCTCGTCGACGGTGTAGAGCACGATGTCGCCGGTGTACGCGTCGACCGTGGCCTTCACGCTGTTGCGCACGTAGTTGAACGTGTGGTCGAGACCGCTGCCCGGGTTCACCTGGGTGCGGTCGGCGAACTGACCGTAGGGGTAGCGGCTGCTCGTGGTGTAGCCGTCGACCACCCACAGCACGTCGCCGTCGACCACCACGGGATACGGGTCGTTGTCCCACGACAGGAACGGGGCAGCCTTCTGCACACGTGCCCGCACGTCGCGCACCGACACGAACCGCGACTGGTCGTCGATGGCGCTGGAGCCCACGAGGTTGTAGTCGAGCTCGGCCAGCGCGAACGCCAGGCGGCGCAGACCGGAGTTGAGCTGCACACCGGCGCGGCCCTCGTACGGGCCGCTGTCGGTGAGGCCTTCGCAGGGCTGTTCGGCGACCGAGGTGTTCAGCACCGCGTAGCCGGTGAGGGTGGGGCTGAAGTAGAGCTGCGGCCGTTCGATGTCGGCGATGTCGGACCGGTAGGCCGGTTTGCCGTCGGACTGGATCTGCGCCGCCGTGGCCATCGCCAGGCCGCAGCCGTGCGTGTTGATGAGGTGCGTGCCCTGCCACGACTTGTTGCCCACCTGCGACAGGTCGAGCTCGCGAGCGCCGACGATGACCTGCTGCACGCGGCCGTCGACCTCGTAGCG